>Ga0116227_10004823_pt1 | contig 28991 bp, 14 predicted proteins | sample S1TSphgellanicum_FD_89693 | JGI IMG/M metagenome (GOLD analysis project Ga0116227, IMG submission 89693) | Host-associated microbial communities from peat moss isolated from Minnesota, USA - S1T2_Fb - Sphagnum magellanicum MG | ecosystem: Host-associated > Plants > Peat moss > Unclassified...
TGGTCATGGAGAACTTGTCCATTGCACAACATTGAAACACCTTACGGTATGCACACACACAAGGTGGTAGTTACAAACCTAAGGTGAGACAATTTGATGTTGGTGACTTTGTGTATATCTAACGGCAACCTAATGATACTTTAGACACTTCTTCTAATCGCACTATCTTGAGGATTAAGGCGATCAAGCCTTTAGATGTGTTGGAGTTGCAAGGAGCTAACAGACGCACAATTCAAGATCACTCCAAAAATTATGTGCCTTGCCACCTACTGAACTTGGATCCTACCATGATCATGTTGACTTGGATTCCTCCACTTGATTATCCATGTCATATATGTCAAAGGATAGATGATGCTAATCAGATGTTGTTTTGTAATAATTACAATGGTGGATACCATTTTTTCTGCTTCAAACTAGAGTTCATTCAAGTTCCCGCCAACATTTGGTATTGTTCATCATGTTTTCCTGCAGCACCTTGATTTTTATTCAGACCATGCCACATTTTTCTTAACTCACGTCTGGGGGGGGAATACATGAGAATTTCATCTCAACCTCTTTTTGTGCATTGTATATATATGTGCATGCATATCTTTTTGGTTGATTAGTTTCTGCCTTTGATTAGTTTTAATTTTTTTGTTCAGTAAAGTTTGTTATGGATTTACACCCTTATGACACCGTACTTCACGATACTACACATCACGACAACTGTCATGCCCATATGCATGGCCTCATATATGACGGCTGGTTACGGGCATGCCAATCATGCCTTTTAGGGTTAATGTATGTTCTTAAATTATTGTACATTATTAGGTGTTTTAAGGTTATGGCTTGTTTAAGGTTCAAGTTTGTTGACGGCTATATGAAAGGCCAAGCTCTTCCCTTTTCTTGATAGTTTTTCTAGAATTCCTTTGTTAGGGAGAGTTTCCTCCATAATCAAACTGGATTTTTAGATGCTCATGACTGTTATTACACGGCCACCATTTACATACACTACATTTTCTTTCCTTCTTTGTAATTCATACATGAAAATTTCATCTTAGCCTTCTCTTGTGCATTGTATATATATGTGTGTGCATTTTTTTTTAGTTGATTAGTTTCTGCCTTTGATTAGTTTTAGTCTTTTTATTTAGTAGAGTTTACTATGGATTTACACTATTACAACACCATACATCACGACACTACACATCATGATAATAGAACCCAAAAGCAATCATAACCACTTTTTAATTATGTGTTTTTTACACCAAAATTTTTTTAAGAAAATTTTAATTTGAAAATAAGTTAAATTTTTGCACGTTATCAAATTTAATATCTTATCCTATAAATGTCCAAAATATGAAATTATTTTCATTAACATTTGGACCTTCAAAAGTAATGTAAAAAAACTTGTAACCACTACTTTTAAATTTAAAAAAAACTTGTAAATGGATTTGGAAAACTTAGAAAATGACATATTTAAAACCTTAACAAAAGTGTACAAAAACATTTTTAACGTATTTTTTTTAAAAAATTGAAAACTTTTCCGAAAAATATTCCAAGAATAATTCACAAAAAAAAATCATCTAAAGGGGTGCTAATGGCTCCCATTAACTTGTTTCCACCCATAATTGAAATAAAATCATAACAAAAAATGCATTTGAATGGTTATGTAAAACCCAAATTATAATCCATACGTCCATTTTAAAAATCTATTACTGTATGATTGGTGTATGTTTATTAAATTTCATCTTTCAATAAATTTTCTTACTCAAGTTAGCAATCTTAATCCATAAATAATTTTGTCAAATTAATGATTTTACAATGTGTTTGTGACATTTGAATAAAATATATTCTGCAAAAAGTTCATAAGGATGGAAAAAATAAACCATTATAGTTTGCATGCATCTACCCAAGAAAAAAGTTGTAACTACATAATCATTGAGTCCCAAATTGAGGACGGCTTGTGCATGAACGTGAGGGATGCAAACATTAGACACCATCTTCCAATGGATGGAATTCATCCATAATGGTCATCCATAACTTTCAATCAAATCCTAATTAACTTTTGATTAAGTCTTAGTTAACTTTCAATTATGTCCCAATTAAATCTTAATTAATTCCCAATTATGTTTTAGTTAACTTTTAGTTAATTGAAAGTTAACTTTTAGTTATGTCTTAGTTAACTCTTAATTAACTTATAGTTAATTTCTAGTTAACTTTAGTTAATTCTTAGTTGACTCCTAATTAAGTCTGAATTAACTTTCAGTTATATTTTAGTTAATTCATAATCAACTCTCAGTTAGGAACATTCTCAAAAAGCTTCCTCATTTAATGCACACATAGAAGCCTCCTTGTAAACTTTCTTCAATTATGTCCCCAAAGCGATATAAATAGGAGTAGGACCCTTCATTTCTTTTAATCTATTCAACACCAATCTTAAGCATGATTTTACATCATAGTCTTATCATGTTTTGTTTCATGTTCATGTGTGCATATGTCAACATAATAAATATTCATTTTCACAATTATTGTGCACATCTTGTGTTTTTGTTTTTGAATCACATAATCTTGTTTTGATCTTTGTTTGGAAGTTCGACTTTTGATTCTTTAACCTTTGTTCTTATGGTTTTTTGTGTCCTTGACAATGAATGTAAAGCGTAAGCTTGGAGCTTTGAGCTTGGAACTTATAAGTTAGTGGATTTTAATCCACCTACATAAATCAATATGTCCATAGATGAAGGATTCATATGGATGAATGCCATTTTTGCATGGATGAATTTCATTTATGATTCAAATTAAATAAATAAATCGTTGGATGAAATTCATCCATGATTGGAAAATAAAGAAATTCAAAATTATTTATATCCATGGATTTTCATTTGTTGTTCAAATATTAATATCTTGAACTTGAATGTCATTTAATAATGATGGACAATGAAATTGTGATAATATGGGAAAATATGATGTTAAGCAATTCAAGATATATTGTCATGGAATGAATGTCACCACCCCCCCACCGAATTGTTATCAACAACATTATATATTTATTTCATGGAAAATTAAGGTGCTTTGAAATTAAATAATTATTTTTAAAACCGCATTGTTATCTATGATAGTAGGTTGTTTGAAGAAAGCTAATTAAGGTGTTTAAAATTGAATTTTAATGTATTTCAAAAACTCATGATCACTAATAACATTACATAATTTAAAGATATTTAAAACATTCAAAACCCATTATTGTTAACAACATTGGTTAAATTTGAAAAAAATCATAGGACCTTTGATGAAAAATGAAAAAAAAAACCCCATTGTCATTATGCCAAAATGTGGCAAATATGACTACATTTGTAGTCACAAAAGACATTTACAACTACAAAGTTATGTGTGTGTATAATAATTTTAATAAAATATTTACATTTCTGATTATTATATTATATAATTATAAAATAGTGATAATTAAGAAAGTTTGAATTTTGAATTATTTCATCCTGATTACTTTCATAATTATTTAATTTTAATTATTGTATACTAGTTATTTTATAAATATTACTTTTTCATTCACCTCAAATTGGCATATGCATTCCAATATGATAGGTCAAGAGAAGACATGTTCTTTATATAGCTTGTGAGATGAAACTCAAAGACAAAACATATGAGTTAAACCTTTTACTTGCACTTTAGTTTTAAATTGAAATGCAACTAAACCATTTCCAAAAGCCAATTTTAATTAGTAATTTTTTTTTCGTATTATGTCCAAATGAAACAATTTAAATTTCATTCTGGAAGGTTTTCCAAAATATACATCCCAAAATGATTAAAATTATTAACACAATATTTCAATTGAAAAAAATTACATGTAAGTCTTGCATTTCAATACATTTCAATAACAATGTCTTGAAGACATTTTCTTTCTTTAACCATCATTATCTTTCTCATACTTTGTCCAAATTTGAAAAAACATTTAACATATATGAAGATTTTTTAATTCCATAGTACATTTCATTTATGAAATTTGATACAAATAGTTCATAAAATATGATGTATCAACATATAATAATGTTATTTTCAAAACCATTCAATGCTACATAGTGTATTTAAGAAATACATACAAGTTGATTTTTATATTATAATATGAATTTGACTACATAATTATAAAATATAAATTAATTTGAATATATGAATATTTCAAGAAATGAAAATTAAATTATAACTAACTTTTATATTATATATCAATGATCTTATATGAAAAAATATTGAATTGCAAAAATAATATTTTCATGGATGAATATTATGTTTTACATTTTTATGAGGTGAAGCCCACAATAAAATATTATTTAATTAAAAATTATATATAATATGTATACATAATTTTATATGATATTTATTTAATATTTAATATACATATGATATATGATACACTATTTATTATATTTTTTATGTTAAAAATATTGGATTTTATTTTTATTTGTTTAAAAAATATTTTAGAATTTTATTTTAAAATGAAAAAAATGACATATTTTAAAGAATTAAAATAAAATTTTATTTTAAAAATATATTATTTGGATTTAAAACTGATAATATCTGTACATAAACTAACAATAAATTAAATCATTGATTGGTATAACAAATAAATTGAAATAACAATATTTTACATTATTTTCAATATGAAAAACTTATGTAGATTTATATTGTTATAAATAATATGTTAATTCATAATACAAACCAATAGAATAATATGTTATCTATTAACTATTTCCTATAATTAGTTATTTCATATAATCGAAAAATATAGTAGAATATGTTAAAAACTTTTATTTCAATTGTATATAATTCTATTATTAATGAAATTTGTAATGAAAAATATTCTATTTAATTTAAGTAGAAATATCTCAAATATGTTTTAGTATTTAAATAGTACTTAAGTTGCATAATTACAACTAATATGCTAGTTGATAATATCTAAAAATGAAAATTTCATAGTATTCCAATTAATTAATACTAATTAATAATATAATTAATAATTAATAATAACATTTTCCATTTTTATCTATTTTTTGGAATTTTCTTGTAGATCATTATGTTTCAAAATAGTGCAAGATGTTGATTAATTATAAATTAATTTATATGATAAAAATAAAGATTAAAAATAATTAAAATAATAAATATTAAATATTATCTCATGTTATGAAAATTAAATATATTATTTATCAAAAAAGTTTAAAATTAAGACTACTTTAAGGTAATCAAATGATTATTTTTTAATGTAAATTTTAATTTGATGTAATGTATGATTACAGATAATAAGGATTACAAATAATTTAAAACTTAATCGCTACATGTTTTAAATGAAATTTTAGAATAATGATTTCATTGTGATGTTTAAATATGATGATTTTAAAACATCAAATGTCAATTATAAAAAATATTTTGGATAAGAATATTGGAAATATTAATATATTTTAATCATATTAATATTTTAGCTTAAATGAAATCATGAAATTAATTTTAAATGATCATAAGTAATGAGACATGTAATACATAAATGAATAGAATTAAGGTAAATAAATAGTTAATTAAATAGTTACTTAATTGCAAGTAGGTTATTTACTTACATAATTAGGTCATAAAAAGATATTTACATTTTAAATCACCTATTTACCTACATAACTTTGCTATCTTTTTATAACCTATTTATTACTTTACATTACATATTAAGTTCACAAATTAATTACCTAAATTGACCTACATACATATACCTTGTTTTTTAAACCAATAAGTGTTAGCAAAATATTTTAATTATAAACTTAGTTTGCTTATAATGGCAAAAGGTGTTTAAAAGTTTAAAGTACTAGATTTTAATATTTAATAATGTATGTATTCATTACATACATAGATAATATTTTAAATTCATAGTCAAGGTGACTATAATGGCTAGTTGTAATTTCACACATACTAAAATTCATGACTATAGTCTATAGCTTAGTAATGTAGTCATATTTTTGGTAGAAAAGTCTAATAGTCATAAAAGACGTCTTATATGACTTTATGACCAAGGTGAAGACATAGTCATAAAATGTCTTAATCATAGATTCCACATTTTGGTGTAATGTGTTGTCAATGACACTAGGTCACTTTACCAGAAAGGAAAAAAAAAAACTTTATTTAATTTTTTTATAAAAAAAACAATGACCATGGGGTGGATGTTAACATAATAATGGTAATATAATTAAAAACATTTTGAAAATAATGGCATTTTCAACCATAGCCATGAAACACATCTATAATGGAATTTATATTACATTATCCAACAAATGTTATATCATATAAAATTAGATAATGTTTCATGAAGCTCTAGTTAATTGAAAATTATGGAAACAAAATTTATCCATAAAAAATTCAATGATAAAATAAAACATTCATCCAAGGTGCAATTATTATAACATGTATCATAGCAAATGTAACGATTTTTTGGTTTTTTCATGTTTTAAAGTGGTAATTTAATTTGATGCTGAAATTGTAAGATTTGTTTATATTGTTGTATTTTTAATATATCATGAGAACATGTGGATTAATTTCAAATTTAAAAAAAAAAAAAAAAAAAACACTCATGAAACATTATAACACTTGTTTTTAAGAAGTAAAAGGACTTGTAAATGGATTTCAAATTTTTTGAAAATGACATTTTTTTACCAACTTTTTAACATGAACCTTAATAAAATAGTATGAAGATTTTTTTTTAAATTTTTAAAGAGTTTTTCAAAGACTTTTTGAAAAATATTCCAAGAATATTTTTGGAATATTTTCCCAAAAACAATCACAAAAGCAATAAAAAAAGTAGGCAGGTGTGGCTCATGTTATCCCATTTAAATATTCTAATGGAAGTTCTATTTAATGAAAACATGTAAATGCAATTAATTTTTTGCATCCATACATTAAATGAATGAAAAACATTGTTCATCCATAATGAAAATGAATGTTTAAATTCATCCCCATGTTTGTTTTTAAGTTTATTGGTACAACATTCATTTTACAGTTAAATTCTTAAGTTTTATTTGCATGTGTATAGGGGAAAAAACATTTTACCATCCTAAGTTCCAACTTTAAGCTTTAAATTCATGCGGTAACTTACTTCATCCCAAATTTCAACCTAACACGTTGTTTTGTTTTTCATTGGATTGCTTGAATGTTTGCAAATTGGTTGGTGTTTCATTAATCTCATTTTTCCATGTTAAAAAAAAAATCTAAATTAATTTGTAAGGGTAGGGTTGCAAATGTGCCCCTACTAGGCTAATAAAAGAACCTTGTGCTTTTATGGACTAGGTAACCAATGAGAAATGTTGGGTTACCAAATGTAGTGGAACCATGGGGGTGGCAAGACTATGTTTGGTCACTCAACAACTTGAGTTAATTGCCAAACATAACCAATCATTCAACATTAAGCACTCATAATCATTCCCCTTTCACTAGGCATAATAAACATCCCTACCCAACACCATCCAATCCTACATAATCAAGTCAACATGGGTTATGAGGCACCACCACTCATGCACACTTTTTCCAACATGGAAACAAGGTTATCACCTTGGCTAATCAAGTGACATGGCACACACAAGTTATGAGTTATATTAACCCACACATAGCTGACCAATTGGAATGCAAGAGGCCCTTCAATGACTAGTTATGGCAAAACAAAACCAAATTTATTACAATTGGATTATGTAGTATAAGTAGGGTGTGTTATACATTCCACCTATAACATGTTGAATCTAGTGTATTATGTGATTCAACCCCCACAAATGTGCCATGTCTCAATGTCACAACCAATGTTGGAAATATGGATTTATAATAATTTTTTTATTCATTTGATTCAATAATTGAACTTCTTTTTTTTTAAATGTAAATTTTTGATACAATTATCTACAATTGATAAAGTTTAGATTTAAAAAAATAATTGTTTAACCTTACCATATGACTTGTGCAATATACTTTATTCTATTACAATGTAAAATGGACTTTTATTTTAACATTAGTATGGATTCTACATATGCCGAAAAGTACTCCACCTTAATGTGCTTTCACCGAAGTATCATAAGTAAATAGCTAGCAAACGTAAATGTAAGTGAGTTAATGCTACAAAAAGCCTTACTTACTTACTTACTCACCTACATAGTTAACCATGGTGGTTAGCCACAAGATAGTATTGCAACCCAAAAATGTTTTTATGTCTAGACATCATCCATTGTGCATGGTGCATTAGTGGGTGTTGGTTCACTCTGGTTAAGCTTAGTGGTTGAAATGTTCCATTTGGAGGTAAAAAGTTTTACCAAAATATAAATAATGTTCACCACTATCATTTCATGTGACAAATGGAACCTACAAATCTTGAGATATAGGTTTATTAAACATTCATGTAGGGAATAAAACATATAAGCATTTACTAAAAAAATGCATGAGTACAAAAATAAAAATCATAATTTTGTCCCTAAACAACAATGAACAAGGGTGAAAGCACAATATAGTATGCCAAAAAAATATCCACCATGTAGTCACAATCAATTTATGGCATAAACATGAAAAAATGTATTCAAAATTTCCTTAACTTTAATTATGAGGCAATGGTGCATTTCATTGAGTTTATGGATAATTACACATAAAGTTTGAAGAATTTTATTGTAAGAAATATGGATGAAAAGCATGTTCTAAACTAGCTAGGTTTTTAAATTTCAAACATACATTTCTATGCAAATTTTAATAGATTATGACTATAATATGAAAAACAATTTAAACACATTGATACATATTATTCTTTCATCCACTTGAAAGTATAAAAATTCCAATTATAATGTACTTTCATTATATTTTCATATACTTGTTCAAAAATGGGACACATACTTTTGTGTATTTGTATTTCTAAAACTGTATTTAAATACATACTAAAACATGTAATATTCTAATATTATTCAATGAAGCCAAAGAACTTCCTCTTACTAATCATTAAAATAAAAAATATTTATGAGTTCAATGTATTAAGGCTTAATTTATGGATATTTTCCACAAAAAAATCAAATATCTCTCATTGGCATACTTTTACCATGCTTTCACCCACAATAAAAATCTTAATATTTGTTTTGCTTGTTTGGAGTCATAGAGCCTTTTGGATGGAAAATTTGAATGTTGATGTTAACAAGAAACCAATAAGCACCTTAACATTGTGATTAAATATAGAGACTATGTAAAGTAACAAAAAAAAACATATTGCCAAATTTTTTAATTCAAAAGTCTACATCATCATGTCACAATGAATACACTACTAGAAAATCTTGTATTATGTAACCATCATATTTGTGATTGCATGCAGCTATCTATCATTTGCAATTATGTTTTATCATTTTTGTAACTAATCACCATATTTTTAAATTTGTTATTATCTTTGTGATTATGATGCAAATTAAATTGCATATCTTCCCATATTTATTAACTTCGATTTTTCATCCAAGAATAGGCTTTTATGTTCATTTAATCACAAAATCAACTAATTGAATAATTAGTATAAACTATGAAATAATTATTGTTACTCAATTAATTGATGATTTTAAATTAATAATAACCCCTATATAAAAATTCATTTTAATTCATTAATTCAAAATTTTAAATTGATTAATTATATATTAATTTATTATTTAATATTTATTTAATGAGTTAATAAATTAAAAAATCATATTTAATATTTAATAATAAAAAAATTCAATAGAACTATGAACTATTAATTAATATTTATTTTAAAAAATTACTATGTAATAATTAATTAACATATATAATGATCAAATAATTATATAATTTACTAAATTAAAAAAAACACAAAACATATGAAAAAGAAATTCCAATTGCAAATTAATTTGTAATTGAAGTGCAATTAAAAAATTTAACCCATACAATTTGTTATTGAATCTCATTTCACAAACTATATACAAAAGATGTGTTTTCTTGTGTTTTCACATTAAAATACATGTACCAATTTGGGATGAACTCCAAGAAACTTAACATTAAAAACAAAACATAATTTTTAATAAACAATTTACATAACTATTCTTTAATTCAATTACCCTTTTAAATATTGCTACTTACATGTGTATCCAATTTACTTAGGTACCTAGGTAAGACCTACCACGTTACTTACCTAGGCCTATGTACCCTTTATGTACCAAATAATTAGTTACAACATAAATCGTTCAAAATTATATCGAGAACTTGAAGAGTCATAAACTAATTAATAAGCCTTCAACTTTAATGACCTTGACTCTATAAATAGTTGATGCCTCCCATTTTCAATATCTTCCTATTTATTTACCTAATAGTCCATTTTCAACAATGCTCCTTTTATACATAAAAAAGACTAATGAAAGGTGAAATCCCTCAAAAGACTATCCTCTTGATTTTTTTCAATAGAAATTCTGATTTTTCAAGCATAAATGGGAATGTCCCCAAAAGGCTTCCAATACAAAGCAAACATGAAAATGTATGGCAAAATTAAAACAAACTTCAAAGAGGAAGTTTTCCAAATTCACTAAAATTCTCTTAGTACTTTGCCTTTTTAATATTTTCCCAAGAGTTATAATTATATTGTTATCTATTACAATGGCTATTATTTTCCTTTTCAATATCCTTTCCATTGTTGCAAATCATGGAAATTCATCCATACATGTGTTTATTCCAATGTTTCTTATACTCTCAACTCTAATAGATACCATATTTGGGATAATCATTTCAACTCTGGAAAAATGGTTAGTAGTTGCAAATGTTATACAATGGTCAAAAGATGATAATGTATACATTGACCATATACATCATCCATGTGAAATGTGTTAGCATCATGTGGAGTCATCATTTGCAACTAAATGTTTGATGGGACTTCACTTATACAGCTAATAGATTTTTAATTGTTAATGTTCATTGCAACTTGCATATAATTGGAAATTACAATTTTACAATAGGCACTTTTCTTCTAGTGATATACCATAGCAAAAATTATCTTGCATATCCATAAATACATTCAACAATTATACCAATTGAAAAACCAATAGATGAACTAAGTGGAACAAACTTCAAAAATGAACAAGACACCACAAAGGGTAAAATCATGTAATACCCATTCCCTTATAATATCAGAATACACCATCCCTAATAGCCCATCCACTCAAGCCCGGGTATATACCTAATTCATAATATAACTTAAATGTCTTTGGTAACCTTACATGGCCTAGGTATATTTTTCAACATAGAAAGGATAAATGGCATGAAGAACATAAAAGACATTCAATATGATCCAACTAAAAGTTTTCCCATTTATTTCAAATGTACCTTTGTTAACACTATGTTAATGTACCTACAAATATCCTTTGGCATGTAAAAAGGTAGTAGAACATTAATTGCCAAGTGTATTAAAGTTATTTACCAAAACATGGAAACCAAATAATAGAACCTTGGGTTTCCTTAAAAGGAAAATGCAACATGATGAAATCCAATTTTCCTTTTCAAACTAAGATGATAGGAGTTTCATCCTGTCTTTTGTGTTTGGCTTATGTCTACATGTTCACCTAAGGGCTTACTTAATTATGTTATGGGATTCTTTCACCTAAAGTTAGACTAAATGGATTCCACAAACCCTACCTAAAAAGTTATTTAGAGATTTTTTAACTTATGGATTACTTAGGGAGCTACCTATGGACTATCTAAAGAAACACCTAAGCATCTACCTAGGTTATGGGATACCTAAAAAATTTAAGTTTAGACATACTTAGGGAATTTGAACAAAAACCTAAAGATTTACCTAAATAATAGGATACAACAATACTTATGGGGTACTAAGGGAGAACATAGAATTTACCTAGGGGGTTAACATAAGACCTACCTAGAAGGCTACCTAAGGATTACTTAAGGAGACACCTAGGTGCTTACCTAAGTTATGGGATATCTAATGATTACTTAGAAAGGTACTTAGGACATATTTAGGGAATCCAAAGAGTCATCTAATGAGATACCTAGGTTATGGATACCTAAGGTTACTTAAGGAATTACATAGAATCCACCTAAGGGACTACATAAAACCTACTTAAAGGGTTACTTAAAGACTACTTAAGGAGACACCTAGGGGCCTACCTAGGTTATACTATACTTAAAGGTTACTTAAAAAGTTATGTAGAATCTACTTGTGGGGCTAGCTAAGGATTTTTTATGTTAAAGTATACTTAGGGGTTATTTAGGTGGTTATTTAAGGTTGACTCATAATGCAAAAGGTAATTATGTAAGGCCTACATAAGGGGTACCAAAAGCTAACTCATAGTTCATATGTAAAACCCTACATATTTCTTTAAGTAGTCCTTATGTATCCCCTAATTTAAGTAGGTCCCTAATTAACCCTTATGTAACCCCTTATGTAGGCTTTTGATAGTCCTTAAATATCCCCTAGCATAAATAGGCCCTTTGGTAGCCCCTAAGTAACCCATAAGTAACCTTTAAATGGACCCCTAAGTAGGCCATGTGTACAAGAAGGGTAAGTGATCAATAGGTAGCCCATGGGTATGCAGGTAGGTAGACCTTAACCTAGTTAGCCCCTTGCCTATGTAATCTCTTGATCTATGTGGCCATAACCTAGGTAGACTAAAATTTAATTTTAAAAAAAACTATGGTGGTAATTTTTGAGAGTTCATCATTAATTTTGAAGAGTGATCCTCATTATGACATGGACTTTATGGATAATTCAAAAGGGAGGATGAATGAAAGATCATAGTCTAGCTCTTGAAGTAAGGATTCCTTTTAAATAATTATTTTTTCTAACTTTTTTTTCTTGGTGTTTGCAAAAGTACTTAACATTTTCCTTTCCTAACAATAGAAATATTTCATTTTGAGACCTAAACAAAAATAAAATGTGAAGGTGTGCAATAAAAAACTTTGTAAAAAAAATTACAATTTAATCATAGAATATATAAGTCTACCACTAGTAGGCATATATAGATCCCATCTTGTACAAAATGACTTTTTTATATTTGTCAAAAGCATTTATAACAAGAAACATAATTGCAATTGGTAGATGTGTATGTATGTGTGTGTGTATATATGTATCTAGAAATGATTATCTAGACCCACCTTCAATGAATGGGACATGGTTTTTTTCAAACAAGGTGTGATTTACCTACAAAATGCAAAACACATCTTTTAAAATAAACTTGTGGAACATTCACAAAGACCTTTATAACCTTATTTATAGTTGAAGAATATTTAATGAATTCTAAAAATTGATAAAATCATATATTGTATTCATCATTTTTTAAAACATTTTAGTTTAGAAATATCCAAATTTTTTTGATGTGTAAAGTTATCATTTTTCAAATTCTTGTGTGGTATTGGTACCACACCGGCACCTACACATATTGCTATCCACAATTAAAAATCAAACAACAAATTACACTATCATAGCACATGGAACGAACAAGGTCCTCATTTGCAAAGCAAAACAAACAAGAATCCAAGATGACAACAAGCAAAAACAAGTTCGCAAATAAACACTTGCATTAACAGTGATAATAGAATGAAGTTTTGTGTAATCTCAAATCACCAAAACTGATTTGAAACACACAATAAAAGGTCTTATCCCCCACACACATAAAAAAGTTTGAATCCCTATTCACATTGAATTGGTTCCAATTTAACTTAAATAATATGTAATTTTTCTACTAACTCATTTTCAAGCTATTTTAACTAAAATTTAACAATGCAAGGCTAAACTTCAAAACAAAGTTCACAAATGTCCAAAAGTCATATGAAGCGTTCATGTGTATTCCATGATTTTCCTTCTTGATAATTCATAGTTGAAAGTTTAATTGGACTATTACCTTAAGATCATTTCTAATCAATGTGTTTTAAACATCAATTTGGACATTGTATAATGAACTCAATTTGATAAAAAAATGACCACATTATCTTGCAAGGAAGTCACAATTATGATAAAATGATGTTAATTCAAAATAAGATTTTTGTTGATTCTATTAGAGGTGAATATAATAAACAACTAAGCAACCAACTAAGCCCAAAAGAGATTTATAAAAATTTTAAAAACCACTTGAAAATGAGTTTGGAGTTTTTTTCACAAACAATTACATGCATTGGCCTCAAGGGCAAAGATCCAAAAGAAGCCCACTCTTCTTTTCTCTTTATGTTTCCTTGTGGTCCCCATGTTATTGTTCATCATTATTTTATCCCATGTTTCAAAAATGTGTTTTTTCATGTCCAAATATATTCACGAAAATAGAAGCCAACAATGCACTTTTAGTAATTATTTATTGTAGTTAAGATATCTCAAAATAACTTAAGAATATTTCATTTTTTAATTGAAAAAATCATCACAATTTCTTATAACCCAAAATTATGTTGCACGATATTATTATGTAAAGATTTGTTTAAAGAATCTCCTTAAAATATTTCATTCTCAAATCATTAAAGAGTCATTTGGGAGTTCATTAAACAATGAAAGACATTGGTTATGGTGTTTTTAGGAGCGCTTTTGAAAACTCTATTTTTATTATAATCATTCCACACACTTCCATAATATATTTCAAGCATCGTTATGTAAACACATTAAAGAAATTTACAAGACTAGTATAATTTTTAACTATTAAATGTGAAAATCCAAGCATTGGTTACATGTCCAATAGCTCCTATTAATTAGAGTGTACTTGTCCATGTAGGTGGGTAAAGGAAAAGGGTTTGATAGTTTGGCTTGAAAAGGTAGCTTATTTGATAATTTTAATATGGATGAATGAACATGCAATCATCTTCCAAAAAGTTTCTTCATATCTCTAAGACAACACATTTTGTAATTTCTAATTCATTTCAATAAAAATCATTTTAAATTCAAAAAAAATTCCATTGGTTCAAAATGTGTTAAATGATAGAAATGCACATTTTCTTGTTGAGGACTTTCAAACAAGGGCCCACAATTCATAAAGGTTAAGGGGTGGTCACAAAATAAACACCTTTTTTAATATATAAATAACATTTACATGAAAATGCACATGTTAAAAATGCATTAAAACATGTGTATTTTCATGTACATTTAGGTCGACAAAGGAAAGGAATGAGATAATGAAGTTTGGAAAAGATAATTTGAATAGCACAATTATTTGGTATTATTTACAATAATTAAAATGCCCACGATCTTCATGAATTGGCATGGAAAGAAGACAATTTAAAGTTAGTTAATGTGCCAATTATTATTCATTAACTTTATGAAGGAATGAGAGATGAATTTGATTAAAGGGCACCTTTATATTTCAAGGCTTGGGATCCAAATTGAATTGAATTGAATTTTGATTGGATTCAATACAACAATATAATTACATAACAATTCAAAAGTGTTGTTATTTATCTTAGCCCACATGTGAACACAAGCCAAAGAAATTTCTTCCAATTCAATATTCAATGCATCAAACATTGTGTTGAATTGCAAAATTATATACTTTTAGTTCTGACATTATTTGATATGAGTTGTTTAATAAATTTATTCAAATATTAATGTGTACACTTCAATTAGGCTTCAAGCCTTTTATTAGTCACATGTCAACTTTATATTATATGCATATGTTTTGCAATTTATCCACATTAAAACATTGGGGGAAAAGACTTCAATGTTTCAACAAACGATATAAAATTACATAACATTTAATTCATTGTTATTTTCATTTAATATGTTTGTATAAGTTCACTATAAGGACATTGCATACACCCAATAAGAAATTCATTGTGAATAAATACAACTTTAAATGAAACTATCAATCATTGGGAATGATTCCGTATCATTTGTATGAGGCATATCATAACAACAATTTTTTTGGATTGAATTTGAGCATGACCACTCTTAGATCATATATGATATGATTGAAAACATTAGATCCAAAATGTATATAGTATCAATTTGCAAAGTAATAGAGCATTTTATTATCTATTTGTGCAATTCAAACTACTTTGAAACAACAATTTTATAAAGATTTGAATTTTGTTGTTCTACTTCGATCAAATTTGGCGATAAATCGCATACAATTATGATGATATATGGCAATGTGTGCAGAATGCTATGGTATCTTGTTGTGCATAGTTGATTGCTTTCATCAAATTCACACATTTTTGCACACATTTTATAATTTTCACATCTATATCATCTTCATAATTTCAAAATAAATAAATAAATAAATTGTTTGATCATCTTTTGTCAATAACTTCTTACAATGTTTTACAACCATTGGTTGCTTGCTTTATACTAATCAGTGTTCCACGATCATACTATGTTTTCTTTAACATTGCAATATTAACAATCAATATCTTTTGCAAGGCCTATCACATTTGGCCAAATTAACTCTATTTTAATTTTAAATCAATTTATCAAGTTTATCAAATAATTTTCATGTAAAATTATTCAAATAGCTTTGGATGTTGTTGATTTTTTCCAGAATCATTAATTTAAATGACAACTGAATTTCAACAAGAATTTATAAAACAAAGGAATTGCTGGAGTTAAATGAGAACTAAATTTCAAGGAGGATTTATAAACTGAACCAAGTGCTTGAGTATGATGAAGTTATTTTAATTAAAATTATCATGCACACTCCAGATTTCAACATTCCAAAAGGTTAAAATTATCTCCTTTCACTCCTCACACAAAGCTTTTGGATAGTCACCAAATAACATTACTCCCTAGAAGCATCACGTTGAAGGGCATAGCTCATGATTTATGATCAGCTCAAGCTTGTGATTAACATGGAGTATTCTTGAAGAAACACAAATTGGCCAAACAAAAGCTCATAGGTAACAGTGTCCTTTTACATTCCTCAATAATAAAACAAAATTCACAATCTAAACCATTTTTTTCAATATCCCAAACTCTTCCTTTCTACATAAGTGGAAGCATAATAGGAGCGACTTTTTCCATTCAAGATATTCAGCACCAGTGGTCCAATGGCCATCACCTCGTGACCCAAGCGTTATACTATGTGCTTGATTGCCCACATTATTTTGTCATGTGCCGGGCCACTGGTTATATTGCTTGCTCTGAATTTTTGAGAACTTTGAACTTTATGCCAAGAAAACATGGGCTTAAATGCCACAAGCAGACAAGACAATAATAAGCCTATCAGACACAAGAAAAAATAACTAAACTTCTTCGGTTAGTTGCATGCGGCCATTACATACACCCCACAGCCAAGACAAGATCCTCGACATCGTAATTCTGTACAGAAAAGGTCGCAAACAGATCAAGTTATCTCCTGAACAAGAATCAATGGAGTTTCCACAACTCATGAACACAGTGGTCTTTTTGAGGAAAAGCTCATGAACAACTATATAGTTTGGTTGTGTTATCAGTTGAAATAATGCCTGTTGCACTTTAACCACAAGTTTAACAAAATGCAAAATCATGGGAACAGGAGGGTGCACATACTTTTAGTATCTCATAAAAATTCAAAGTGAAAAAGTCAGAACATTCTGGGATTTGGTACCCCCACTAAAGGTCAATATTACCATTGCCTATCAATGATGAACACACCTTACAATGGAGCCACATGGTAGCTCGACCCTTCCCCATCAAACGCTGAACCAGATCACCCAGCTAACCCACCCATTGTAAATCTAGTTGAGTATCAATCTCTCTACCTCACCTTGATGCTCCCACATGGAATACCCATCCCATTGAACTAAGTGTTTGTGGCCCTGGTGTAAATTTGCTGGTTAGCATGAGCAGCAACCAACCTGATGGTGCCTTTTGCCATCAATTCCTTGATGGCCCTATGTGCCAACGGACCATTTATCTGCATGCACAAGCCAAAGAGTTTACAAAGGAGCAGAATCACCACAAATAAACTGAATGAAAAACAGGCAGGAAAGCAAGTCCCTCCATAACTCCTGGTTGAAGGCCTTGTGGGTCGAGACTGGGGAAGGAGAAAGCAAGCAATAATAGAAGAGAGGAATGCTTCCTTTGCCTTCACTGCTCTAAGATGAAGCTCAAAGGAAGCTAATATACACAAAACTTATGTCTCCCTTCTCAACTTTTGATGTTCGTGTTGTATTTTACAATTCAATTGCTGCAAAAAAGATTGACAAAACAACTCAATAGTTTTTATCTGTGCTCAAGCCATTTCAATTATATTATACTTTACGAATTGGATTTCAAGATTTTGGATGTCACATTGATAACCATGTTTGATTGTTAAGTGTTTGTGCAATGCAATGCAAAGCAAAGGAAGGATTGCTACATACAAAAAAATTACAAGTATTTGCAATGGTTGGATTGAAATAGCATGATTGTCTAACATTTTGTGCACAAGTTTTGTAAGGTTATTACTGCATTATTTGTTGTATTACTATGAATTTTTTTGGAGATTCCTTTGTAATCTCATTGGTATGTCAAGAAGTTTGTGATTTGAAAGGGGGAGCTCATTTTCTTTCTAAAACTCCAAAATGAATATGGGTTTTTGTTTTATTTCTTATATCTTTTTTTCTCTTTCATTGCTACATCTTCCCAACATCATTGGTGGCCACAGCACTTTTCAATTTTATTATTATTTATTTGGTGTTCTCTCTTTTTCCTTTCCTCTTGCAATTTGTAATTAAGGTCTCTTGATGTGTTTCCAAATTTCATGAAATTTGATGAGATTAACAAAGATGATGTATTTGCCATGGACTTAGATTAATATAGATGATTGTTATTTCATATTTAGATTCTACCCACATGTGGTCTCTTCAATCTAATCATTATGATGTTCACAACCATATGACATTCCATAAGATTTGAATATTCAAGTACTTGAATATTCTAGGCATAAAGGATTTATTATTTTAACATGGGTTTTGGTGATAGTGGTTCAAAAAAAATAAGGGGGACAACCTAATATGTGTGTTCTAACACTTGATTGGAAAAAATGAAAAACATATAAATGAACTTGAACTAAATAATATTTTGGTGGTACATGGTCATCAACACTTTTCATTGAATGTTTTTTGCAATCTTGAGACTTCCTATTGCAAATACATGAGTTGAGTGGTGGGTGTCTTGTTAGTTTGCATGTTATTAAAAAGATTGAATAACAACTTTTCAAATGTAAACAAACAATTTGCATTTCCTTATTGGACTTATATGAGTCCTTCATATTAGTTGCAAGTTGCAAGTTACCAGCAAACCACATCTTTAGCACAAAAGTTCTACAAAAGTTGATGATGCAAACTTTGCTAACCATTGCATCCATATTTTTAATAAACAATAAGCACCATGTAATATTATGATGAACTTCTGAAGCTCCCTCTTACTTTTAAAAAAAAGGAAATGGAAACACAACTCAAGGAAACATTCCAAATGGAATAAAAACCTCGTGCATGTAATGTTCAAAAACCAAGCTCCAATCATATTACATGCAAAAAGGGAATTGAGAATTGAATTCATGCTAAAAATATTGTGATTGCAAATTGCCAACCTTAAAACTCATGTTCAAGATACTATTGTCAAACATAACAATCTTGTAAAATTTCATCAAGTTTTTTTTATGTTAGGATTCAACCATAGTGCACCATATACACATGTTCACAAATTTGCAATGTCTCATTCACATTACATGGTCTATAAACTGTATGTAGATACCCATTCTAATACCTTCACATAATTGTTTGAATTGTTTTTGAATCTCAATCACACTTGTAGGATTGACCTTTGCAAATGACTCATCAATAAGTAGGATTTTAGGATGACCATGAAAAGGGTGCAATCACAATAAAACAAGCCAAAATGAATGTTAGATGGGCCTTAAAAATAGTCAAGATTGGAAAAATATTTATGTTTTACCATTTGAAACCATAGCAATCATGGCAAGTTGGTCCTTTCTCATTCATATGAATGTCAACGAATTCAAACCAAAAATCCATTTAACAAAATTTTAAATTTAAATTTTGATTTAGGACCTTTGAAAGTGAACACTTATTGCATTAAATTGAATCAATTTTGTAAAAGACTATCAAAAGGACTCATATAAAAAAACAAAATTGATGGGAAAAATTTTAAAAAATAAAGACCTATTAACCACATTCAAAAAGCACTCATACCCTAAAATATGTGAAATTTTGAAAGTTTAAAAATTCAAAGAACTTTCCAAAATTGATCCAGAATTTTAGAACTTCAAAAGTTTTTTATCATATATAAATGGCGTATAATGTACATGATGTTTTAAGAAAAGTTGTATTTTATTATTATAAATAAATAAAATTTAAAAAATCAATTTTTGGTTATGATTTGAAATGGTTATCATTTTTAAAGATGAAACACAAAATTTACAAGGAATTGACACATTTTCAATTTTTAACATTTATTCAAAAATACCACAAAAAAAAATATCTACTTAAACAATTATATGCATTTTTCATAACAATTTGCAAAAAAATTCAAAAATTCATTCGTATGAAAAAAAAAATTGGGCAAAAAAACATGCAATCCTTTTTTTAAATAATACCATTGGTTTGCTTTATCTCGTTTGTGCTCAAAAGGGTGAAAACACACTGAGGGGGGGGCCAAAATTGTTGTCACATTGTACTTGTTTTAAGGGTCCCATGTTTGAACTTCAACCATGTCATTATTATGAAAGATATGTTTTTGCATATTATGGTAGGTCAAAACCCAAATAAGTCAAATTCCATAGAAACTACACTTTTTAATATAATATGATGTGATTTTATAATATATTTGTGCCAAAAAAAGTATGTCACAATGTACTAAAAAATGAAAATATATTCAAAAAATGATTGAAATTATTTTTAGTCTTTATGAAATTTGTAGTATATATTAAACATTATAATTTCATATTATTGGAATAAGTTTGTGAGCCATGTGAAGAGTTCGATAATTATTATGTCATAAATGGGTGTTTTTTGGGGCGATGACCATAAGTATGTGATAAATTAACATTTTAACAAACTATCACTTACAACTGGAAGATGAGAAAATATGTGAGATGGGTCATTTCTTAAATTTTCATTTCAAAATTTTTTTTGGCTTAATAATTTAAACCCAAACTTAGTGGAGTCCAAAAATAGAAACAAGTTTTATTAGACTACATATACTATAAATATATCCATTATTCCTTGAATTTAATCCTTTAAATTTTATTTCTTTTTTTCAAATAATATGAAATTTTATTAACTTTGTGAAAATCAAAATATCAAGCCCAAACACCAAAAGTGAAAATCAAAATTAAATGCAATAGGTTTTGTAGAAATATACATTATATACATTTCATGCCCACCCCCCCGCCCCCCCCCAATAGTGTGTTTTCACCCAAAAGCACAATTCAATGTTAGAGCTCGAGCAAGTTCCATCTACCTTTGTTCTTCTCTTAACAAGGCTATTCCAAAAGGATTCCCAACTTTCTGCAAGCAAAATTCTTCCAATAGTTTTGTTATGCACAATTTATTTACATATTGTTTTACACATGTCTCTTACAATATTAATAAGATTTTATCTTTATTCAAAAGCCCATGAAATACACTTGGTTTCTAATTTCACACACGTATATGTTCCACATGAAAAAATGAATAAAAACACCAAAAAATAATGTGTTGTTCTTAAAGGTTCCACCACAAGTATCTCACTAACAACTAGAACATAGAACTAATGAAATAATTACACACCAAAATGAAACCAAAAGAACCCAAACACAAACACAAAATGTGATTGGTTGAAATAAATTTGAAGGAAATTACTAGCACAATGACTTCCCAACCCAAATTCTCCAAGTGGAAAATTCAACATTTATTTGGTTTCACCAAATATTGTGAGAACAATCAAGATGGACATTATCCACACTTTCAAACCATGGCATTAAATAGGAAAATTAAATAGTAAAATAGTGGATTGAAGGAAATGGATTACAACCCAAGATTTAATTTATTACAAATTACATGACACAAAGAAAAATGGAATATGATCCAATTTCAACACAAATATAAAGAAGAAAAAAAGATGAATCTAAATATTTCTTCACCCAAAAAATGAATTCAATTACATTCAAAAAATTCAATTCAATTGAACCTTAACTGAATTGAATTTGAGAATTTGAATTCAATTCAATTCAATTAAAGTTGCATTTAAATGGAACTTAATTTCCACAAAATCAATTTATTGTTTTCATCATCTCATTGTCATTAGTAGTGCATAGCAACACAAAACCTAAGTGAGAGATTCATGAAATGACATATTCAGCATGCAAGTTACCAAAGATCAAAACAATTAAAATTCATGTTAATTAACAAAAGAAAAATTTTCAAGCACAAGGTTTGCATTGGTATATTGCCAATCATTAACTCATATGATGATGTTAATAACAACTATTACAAAGATATGCATCATAAAAATATTGAAACTCTTTTTTGAAACAATGTTAAAAAACCTTATTAAAGTAATAGTCATATCTTAAAATCAATTGAATAAACCATTGGATAAAATTGTAGATTTTTATTATGTGTTTACACTAAGGCCCTTATCACACTAAAACCTAAAAGCCCATGATCATCAATACAGAAAATCTATGATTGAAAGAAAAACCATTTAAAGGTTCAAATTTACTATACATAAGATTGAAGGGCCAAGGGACCATGGAAATGTAAATGGATAAAAAATCAACATTAAATATATTATGGATAATGTTTTAAGGTTTAATGGGCTTGCTTGCCCATGGTTTCAAGTGGGTTTGCTAGCAAGCCTACTAGACCATAAGTTCAAAAAACCATGATTAGGTAGATTTTGATGGTCAAAATTCATATTTTTTATAATCTTTCTTAGAAATGGGTTAGATCATGAGCCCAAAAAGCCATGATTGGTCTACAAATTTTTTTTCATGATTGTTTTTCAAAATAATATAATAAAGTTTTTGAAGGTGGATGCAAGGTTTGTTAGCCCATGGTCCAAAAAAGTTGTGATTGGTCAAAAAAATTTATATATATGTTTTCTTCAATTTGTAAAAACAAATTAAAAATAAAAGGTGTGCACAAAGTTCATTAGCCCATGGGCCTAAAAAACCATGTTTTCATTAGATTTTTTTACATGTTATATTTTATGATCCATGGTGATCGAAGAAAATGAAAAAAGCAAAGAAAGTGGAAAAAGAAGGAAAGTGATGAAGAAAAAGAAAGGAGAAACCCTAAACTAGTAGTAAAAAAGTTACATAGAATATGTAGTTATAAATCAAAATTTACAATAAATTATTTGTGGCTCCATTATATAACTTAGTACTTTAATAAAGTGTGTTTTCACTTTACATTACACTTGACAACCCAGGCCCACACATAAGGTTTTTAGGGAGTTATGACCCTATGTACCCTGATACCCACAGTGGACCCTATAATTTACACCATTCTTCTAAAAAAGAAGGCATTTACTTGCAAGATTTTGCTTGATCAATATACACTGGACCAACTTCCTATTTCATGCCAAGGATGAGGAGAAGAAGATTGAAGAAGATTTCAAACAACTCCATATAACTCAGTTGTCAATCACATTAATTGGAGTCAATTGAGAACTCCATTAAAGAGACTTCCTCTACCCTATTGATCATCCTTTTCCATTAAGGATGGTGTTACAACTCTTCTCATGAGAGCTCAGAATACCCCAAAAAAACAAAAAAAAACAAGAAGCAACTGAGATTTTGTTTCCTCTCACTCCCATTGCATTAGAAGAGAGATTGAGCATGAAAAACAAATGAGAAAGAGCTAGAAAGTATCTACATAGAAGAATTGAGTGAAATGACATGGATGCAATTGAAAGCATTACACAAACAACAGACGTAGAACATAAGTGAGGAAACGTGAGGGAAAATGGGATTAGAATAGGAATGTGCACAGCAAAAATTACATAGGAAAGAATAGACAACAAGGCTGACATTTGAATTTTACAGAAAACTGACAAACTCCATAGTCATAGAGCATCACTGACCTCACAAATAGTAGATCAATTGGGAAAGACCCCAGTGACAAGGACTCCAAAAAGTGAACCAGATAGGATGAGCAACCTTCTGGTCCTGGGGATAACTCCATCTTGAATACACAAAAGGCCTCTTTGCTCCATTTACAAGTCAACAAGAACTTTACATACACAGTTAAGGGTAGTTCTGTCTAGTCAGACCACTAAGCAATGCTGATGATGGGTCTGAGAACAAAATGTGAGACTTCCATAGAGAGTCTATTGTGGCTCCCACAGCAGTGTCAAAATCTAGGATTCAATGAAGGAGCACTACAGTAATAAAGGTAGGTATACTTGGAGTTGAAAAAATTGCAGGCTAGTAAGACTAATAATAATTACCAATGGGCATCCCAACACCATAGTGGGGCATACCCACATTGTAGTAAGGAAAAGAATTCAGAGGCACCACACCCACATAAGGATTGCTGTGGAGTTTCATAAAGCTTTGTTCACCTCGCATTCCATCAGATTGATATTTTTGCCACAGCAGTTGCTCTTGTGTCAAGAGCTGCTGTTTTTTGGTCATATCTGCCATTTGAACATAGGATGGAGGTGGGATCACAGCAGAGGCAGCAAAAGGATCCTCTCCAGACTCAGCTAGTGGCATGGCACCAGGTGGTGCTGGCAATGCCAGAAAGGAGGATGCTGGTCGATTTGGAATACAGACACTGCTGGCACTGCCACCAGGAATTGCAGCTGCAGCTTGCTTGTGCCAAACTGCCCCCTGATCATACATGCTGTTTAACAGAAGGGGGTCAAATCCACCTGCCATCAGTGCACCTGTAGGCTTTGACAGGTTGCTCGCTGAAGCCACTAATGCAAGCTCCCAACCTGCCTTCCCACCTGGTTCAGATTGGAGGGATCCACTATTTGTTTGTGTGCTTTGGTCTGAACCAAATGCTTCCCAACTGCTGTTGGCTGTTGTTGTTCCAGATGTGCCAGAGAAAAGTGCCAGTGCCAGTCTGTCTTCCTGATCCTGTTGAGAGATTGTCACCTTGTCCAAGTTCAAGAGATCTGCACATGTTCATTATGTTACTATATAGACACAAGTTCTTCCACAATCTGAACCATTAACAGAGACCTAAAAGTTAAGAGAGGTAAAGATTGTCCTTTGTGAGCAAAACCCTCAGTCCATGTCTTCACTCCACATAGCATTACATACCTATTGAATGGCACAAGACAAGACTGGATAACATGCATCTTTGTTCACATGCAGAAAGTAGACAAGCTAACACTGCAATGAAGGCCCTTCAGCTCCTCACTGCCATATCTAGTGATCCATCTGCAATTGCAACCCTCATCAAGAAACTAGTTCAAAGAGAAGCATATAGGTGTTGCATAGTCTCTCACAATACCTCCATCATTTTGGACAGACTGAGGCACAGGCTGTGGCTCAACTTGAAGGACTTCCCGTGCAGGTGGTGCAACAGCAGCTCGAGGCCTTTGCATCACTACTTGAGGTTCTGGTGCGGGCTCAGGTTTTGAAGTTTCTGGCCTGTATTCAAGCTGCAGAGGCTGGGGCTCTGGGCTCTTAGACCGTTGGGAATGGCTGGGCTTACGTGTCTTCAGAAAGTCTTCCATTGTATGTATGATCTCTTGCGAAATTTTCTGTACAGTGGGATACTCTGAAGATCGGCCGACACCATACTTCTTGCAAAGCTCATAGAACTTATGAAGCTCGTCACCTTGGCTAGCCGAGCGGCTATAAATATCAAAGGCTTTAACACTCTCATGGTGTTCCATCTCAAAGAATCCTTCAAGCAGCATAGTTGTACCCTCACTGATGTCAGCATAGAGCTGAAAGCTTTCTTTGACCACAGGGTACAAAGCAATCTGAACAAGTGAGTTGGTCTTGGCTGCACCTGTGGGTCGACATGCAAGCAACCTCTCCAACAACTGTTGCAATACAGGAAGCTTCTCCAGCAGCAACTTCAAACTCATTTCCTTGATAGCCACATCATCCAATTCCTCCTCTTTGTTCTCCTCATACCTTTCATGATTCAACGGTAGGAAGAACCAGTTTAGAAGACCCATTCTGAAACCCTGAGCTCCATTGCTATAGCTTTTCTTCATGCCCAAATTCAAGCTAGCAATGGATCTAGGGCAACAAGAGACTCCAAAAGAGAAAGACTACAACAACATCCAGCGAACCACTTACAATCAGACTCGAGCATTCCAATCTCAAAAGATGTTTTCCAGATTTGTATCTAGTCCGCGCATTACCTATCAGTTCTGTCATGGTATCTTGGAGAGCGGCCTCCGTCGTCGTCATAGCGGCCGCTGTATCGATTGTCATCCCTGTAAGTGTCGCCAGATCTGTCATCATAACGGGAAGGAGAGCCTGATCCGCGCCTCCCATAGCTGGATATGCGACGGGCAGACGGACCTTTCCGCCGGCGGTCTGAAACGCTCCCGGAGACGGAGCAATCGAGACGCTCCTCAAGGAACCGGCCGAAGGTGCGAACAAAGGAGGAATAGTCCCAGGCATTGGAATCTGAGTCGTCTCTGAAGTGGGACAGGTTCAGCATGCGCATTCCATGGCGGCTAGCCTGCAACAATTCATGCTCAAACACGGAATCGCCGTCGCGTAACAGGCGATGAATGAGCATAAGGGACTTGAGAGCCACAATCCAGTTGTGTGTCTTTGAGAGTCTTTTGTTGAGTCCGGCGATGCAGGCGTGGACATACCCACGGGAGAGAGATGTGAAGTACAACACTTCCTCTGCGTACTTGTCGTCAAAGAAGTCATCATGGCTACACGCCTTCACCAATGCCACGTCCAGATCGGGAGCCTTTGCTCCTGCTACTTTCGCAATGCTTATGCTTGTTTGGTCCTTCACGACTCCCAACGCCTGCCGGATCTTGCTAGGCGCCATAAACTGCGATTGCCATCAACACAATACTTATAAAGCTCATCTCCAGAAGAAGAAGAGAAACGGCGAAGATCTTTCATATCACTCCAGAAGAAAAGCTCCAAACTCCACAAACCTTCAAAAGCTAAAAGCTAGGGATTGGTTCTGTAATACGATCGGCAAAGCATTCTAAACTAGCGACACCGACGGAGCAAAAGCGGAGATCCGGGATCAAGAGAAAGACTTCACACAGAGTACTTACAGGTATGATGAGTGGAACTAGGTATAAGATGGCCGGCCGAAAATCAAAGAGACTGCCAAAAAACAAAGAAATCGGAATGGAAATAAGAATATAATGCTGCTGCTCCTCCTCCTCCTCCACCTTGTAAAGCCTTCTGCTGTGTTCTCGAGAGAGCGCAATTGGGAGTGCACGGGGGAGACTCGAGAGAGACTCGGTTCTCGCAACTGCGTTGTCGTCGGAAGCGCTCGAGAGCGTTCCTTCTTTCTCCTCTTCTCTCTGGGGGGTGTGTCTTTCGCTGAAGAAGACGAACAAGACACCGTTCTCATTGTCACCCTAGCACGGGATATTTGAGATGTCGGGAATCGGTTCTATGACGCGGAACGCAAGTGTCACCTCAAAAACCCTAAAATATCAGCCATTCCAGGAATTCGATAGAGAGTGGTGCGTTGGCGATTCCTATCCCGCATTCATATGCACAAAACCTAGATGGTAAGAAGATTTTCTTTTTTTGGCTATATGTAACTAAAAGGACATATTAAAAATTAAAAGTCCTAAAATCAAGTTTAATAAAAAGAAAATTCGATAGCCAAAACTCGACCAAATTTTTCCCAAAATCAGTAGATTTCTACACAAGTTTCAACTATGTAGGCGGGGAAAAAAAAAGAAAAAAAAGGGGATGTTTTTGACATTTTGCTTCACATTTGGCTAGTAGCCAAATTTAGCTAAATCTTCCTATGGATTTATCACCACTTTGGCTACCTCACAAAATTGACAAAAAAGAAAAAACGCGGATGGTAACTCACTTTACATACGTGGCAAGAGTGGATAGGCGGCATTCTGGATTTATATCCCAAGAGCTCACGATCTCGGGACTGAATTGACAGGCCATATTTGGAGAGTGTGTGTGAACGAGGATATGGTTTTGGGACCTGTCCCCTACGTTGCCGGTATTTGTGTGTAGAGGGAATTTGGGACATGGAATTGGGGAACCAGGTCCACGCTCCCCCTCGCAACACGGTGCGTGCGTGGACCGGTTTCATCTACGTGGACCGAGATGACCGTCCGACATAGGAAACTCTGTGTGGTTTTGGGACATGGAATTCAGAAACGAGTGGAGTTATTTTTATCGACGTGGACTGGGAAGACGACGATGGTGGCGTCCTTGGGACATGGAATTAGAAACCGCGTGGACCAGTTATCTTACGTGGCAGTGATTCCTGTCCGACATAAGAACGACTACACCATTTGGGGCAGGTCGTAAAGGGCAAGCGTGTGCGTCCGTGGTGGCAAAAGGGGATGTGGATGCTGGGTTCTCATTGGTTCGTCCACTGCACACCACCTTCTAGGAAACCGCTTCTCAGTTTAATAGTCAAAACTACTGTACTGTAAAAAGTTCCTACGGTAAAATTTACATCTCAGACCTATCCTTTACCTAGGTAGGTAAAAGTTCCTAGGTAGGTAAGTTACTGACTGTAGAGGACTTAGGAGCCTTGGGTGAACCATGGTAACCTTGTGGGTACCATGGTAAAATATCCGAAAATCAATTTAAATTATTTCTACATATTACAAATATCCCCTACTTAGACTAAATCAGGGGTCTTTGAGTTCAAATTTTTAAAAATTATGCATAATATGGCCACTACAAGGCCTCACTCAAAAGGTGAAGGTACCAATTCGAGTGCTGGTTCACCCAGGTTCGAACCAGCACCCACCCGCCCACGTTTTGAGTGAGGCCTCTTAGTGACCATAATTAAGCCCCAAAAAATATTTTTTTAATAAAAAAATTCAACATTTTTATTAATAATATAATTAGTGTCAAAAGCTGCCAAGGTACTACTACAATATACAACAAATGTCAACAAATTATCCAAAATTTTGTCAA
>Ga0116227_10004824_pt1 | contig 28989 bp, 29 predicted proteins | sample S1TSphgellanicum_FD_89693 | JGI IMG/M metagenome (GOLD analysis project Ga0116227, IMG submission 89693) | Host-associated microbial communities from peat moss isolated from Minnesota, USA - S1T2_Fb - Sphagnum magellanicum MG | ecosystem: Host-associated > Plants > Peat moss > Unclassified...
ACTACAAAGTTAACTACTTTAACTATTTTTTTTCATATTCGGGTTGTGACAACCTCTAAGTTAACTATTTTTTTTCATCCTCGGGTTGTGACAACCTCTAAGTTAACTATTTTTTTTCATCCTTGCATGGGTTGTGACAACCTCTAAGTTAACTATTTTTTTTTCTTCCTCTGGTTGTGACAACCTCTAAGTTAACTTTTTTTTTTTCATCCTCGAGTTGTGACAACCTCTAAGTTAACTATTTTTTTTCATCCTCTAGTGGTGACAACCTCGGGTCACCACTTAGTGTAGTTAGTGGCGTTTTAGCGGGTTTAGATTTTTAGTGGTAGAAGGTTTGCAATATTTCTTGTTTTTACTTATAAACATCATAAATATTTTCCAAATCAAGGTTTCCCTATGCAAATGTTACTTTCCCTAAAGAAAAATTTGGTCATCCCATATGTCCCCTTGGATAATATGCATTATTACAATTTCCACTTTTAATATTAATCATATTTTCCACAATAATTTTTCACTCCTCTATTAAAAGGTAATACATGCAATACATAATTGGAAACCTTCAAAATTTAATGAACACATATGAATAATGTACAGCTACCTTTAAAATATATATGCATACATATCATGTTATTGATCATGATACATTTTAATAGAACTACATACCATGTTAGATATTGCAAATTGCATAAGTTTCACAATGGTTATATCCACATCTAGCAATTATGCACGTTCATATCTTGAAAATAACACACAATACATTGGTTATGATTAAAATGTGAATGAACCTCAAATAAGTTGACATGGGTTATAATTTTAACCGACTAACTTATTTTCCTTCTATTTTTTTAACATGTGTTTCCCCTTTTTTTACTGTCTATTTTTTACCTTTTATTTTTTCTTTTGAACTTTTTAGGTTTTCATTCAAACTTCTTGTCTTTTCCCCACCTTTTGTTTGTTTTTAACTACATATGATATACGTACCTTTTTCATTTACCTTTCACCTCTAAATCATAATCAATAGTTTTTATCACTTTAAGTTTCCATGATTTTATGTGCATTGGATTGTAAAGTGTAGGAGCTTGAATCTAGAGCTTGTTAGACAAAAATAGTTTAAAACTTCAAAACAAAACTCGATGTCACAACCTAAATATCATGTTTATGACCAAGGTTAGAGTAAGGCAAAAGAAAAAAAAAGCAAGGAAAAAAAAAATATTTCGAAGAGTGAAAAGGAAAAACTCTTGGGATGAACTTTCATTTTGCGAGTTGGGAGGCTTAAAATGTCCCAAATATTTGGGACAAACCTTGTTCAAATCTAGAGTGTTTTATACCATTGGGAAGTTCTCATAACATAGATATTGAAATTGAATTCACATTTTTCAAGTTTTGAATTGCAAGTTAAATCTAGCAAAAAAAATAAAATGTTAAAGTGACAATTTAACTCATGACCACTAAAACTTGGGAAACAAAAGTAAAATAACCTGCAATGTAAAAGTGTGATTCAATCTTTGAAACATCTCATCAAGGGTTAAAATTTTGGAGTTGGAAGTTCTTTAATCAAAATTCATGTGAATAAATTATGAGCCTACAAATTCATGGGATTTATAACTTGAGAATTTTGAAATTCCCACTTGGGAGTCCTAAAAAAATAGTGATTTCAATGTGATCCCCATGGAAAGGTCCATAATATATTATAAGGAGTAGGGTGGTGGCCTCTTCTCAAGTCTAGGCCTTGTGAATTTAATGAATAAAAAACAAGTTTGTAGGATTCAAAGTTAATGTCACTTTCATTAAACATTTGCATTGTTTAACTTGTGCAAATGGCTTGTTCATGAAGTGTTTATGAACTTGTTAATTCATCATAATCCCCATCTCAAAGCTTTCACACACCTTTTTTTCCCTAATGCATGTAGTTAAAAAACATCCCCGAAGTTTTTCATTTTATTTTACTTTTCCAATGATATTATTCAAGTCTCCATTTCTCAAGCTTTGGAAAGGATTTAAAGGTGGGTCAATCAAACCCAAGTAAGAATATTTTTTGGTTATGGGAGACACATGTAAGAAGGTGTATTCACATGAAAAGAAAAGCTTGTAGGATAAGAAAGAAAAGTTCCAAAAACAAGTTTGCAAGAGGAGAAAAAAGGGCGAATTTATTTAAGCTCAAGGAAGAGGAGAAAAACCCTTTTAAAGATCCCATAAATGATAATAACAAGAAGAAAACCAGTAAGAGAAGAAAATACATCTTCCAAAAACCCAAAAAAATAGTCAACGTCTTCTATTTTTTTCTTTTATTTTTGGTATCATCTTCTTCGTATATTACAAATTTTATTATTCTCTTTCTTTTGTTGTTATTATAATTTCAAGATTTACAAACATAACATGAATTTTTAAAATTGTATTTGCACTTCAATTTTCTATTTTAATTATGAAATCTGACATCCTATCTTTGTAATTTACCTTACTATTTTATTATGATGAATTTTTTGGTCGGATATTTAAGGATTTGAAATTTACATTCCTTGAATTTCCATTTCATGCGTGCCAATGTGATATTTATTTATCATTTGAAGCCTAATATGAATCAAATGAATAGTTATACTAAATATTAACAATTGTACAATATGATACATAGGTAGGTAGGGATGATTTTTGGTGCAATACCTTCAACTCACATCAATTTCATCATGGCATTTTTGAAGCACAAACATGACCATGAATACATAAATAGGTAGTAAGTATAGATGCAAATAGTTAAATAGGTATGCAAATAAGTAGGTAAGTACAAATTAAAAAGGTAGGTATTAAACAAAAAAGGAGATACACAAGCCGGTAGGTAAATATGAAAGAAAACGGTGGAATTGGTTTTACAAGAAAAATATATATGATAGTAAATACATGAATTGTGCTAACCATTGTGGTTAGTTGTATGACAACTCAATGCAAAAATGTGTTTCTTATCCAAGAACCATCCTTCCCTCATGGCGCCCTATTGGGTGACATTGAACCACCTTGTTTGCATGCTAGAGAACAACATCACCCACTATGTACATGTCATTTCCTTGCAAGTTAACATATGTGGTGAATAATTATGACATTTTTTTCTTTGTGTTAAAAAAATGTAATGAGTAACATTGTCGTTTTTCAACTTACCACATGATTTGGACAATAATATGTAGTCTTCCATATACTATAGGTTGATGTTAGATTCAACACAAATCAATTAAAATTTGTAATGTTGATAATTCTGAGAAATTTCTCTTCCTAGTGAGGAAACAATGAATTCACTAGTCTAATGAATGGGGATTAGTGAATTGCACCCACATTTTGTAGTATTGGGGGTTCAAGTCTTCTTATTTTTGTCTTATGTACTACCTAGGTTCCTAAGAATATACGTTTAACCTAGCCTAGGTCCTTTTTAAAAACCTAAATTATGTTGCTTAGATTAGGCCTTTAAGGCTTGAGTGTGTAGGTTAGGGCACATGTTCCAAGTAACTTTATTTGACTAAAAGTTGACTACCATGTGACATCATTATTTTAAATTATAAATTGTCATGTCTTGACTCATAAATGGTTAATAAAATATTGCATTCATTCTAGGCTACCATGTGGCAACACAACATTAATAAATAAAATAAAATAAATTTAAAAATTAAATCTTTGCCATTGGAAATGTTTTCCATGATTGTGATAGATATGATTATAGTCATAGAAGACATTATCACAACTGACCTTTACAACTACCTAATTTTTGGGATTAATGATAAATACAACATGGATGTTTGGACTAATAGTCATGTATTCATGGTTAATTGTATATGGTCCTATTTAAAATGTTTTGGCATAATGATAAAACAACAAAAATATGACAAAATGTATAATCGTCAAAATCTTCAAAAACATTGAATGTCCATGAAAAAATTTGATTATGTACCTTAGTCACAATAGATGACATTGCTTCTTAATAAAAATTTCAAGTTACATTTTGATATGGTTCCCATTCATTTGGACTAGCTTCAATGGATATTTACATTTATTCAAGGGGCCTATAATGTTTTCACTTCATTTGTTGTGTAGGCTTAGATAATTTTTGAAATTATTCAATTTCAATTTCTCTTATTAAATTGCACATAATAGCTTCCATATTTATTTATTTATAGCAATTAACAAATTGTGTAACAAAACACAACAAATCACCATGTTAAACACTAAAGTAATATGTGGTTTATTTTACCAAATAGTTCTCAAAATGTCAATTTCAAAACTCTAAACACATTTTCAACTATGAAGTGATTTACTTATGTTTTTTGTTACGAAACATCTAAAGAACATAAATGTGTTGCCTTTTTTATGAGGAATCCTAATCCAATTCAACAAAAGATATCATTGATTAATAAAAATGTAAGGTGACATTCCTTCTTGACAACTTTTGTTAAAATATGAAAGATCACAATACAATATGAAATTTTTGTAATTTAAATCATATTTTGAAAACATATGAGGATCATTCACTAGGTTAGGTAACCCTGTAAACAAGTCAAGAAACTTGTTATAATTTACCACAAGGTCTACATATAAACAATAATGTATCCATCAAGCTTGTGGTAATAGTAATTTTTTGCAAAAAATTAAGAAGATTTTAAGATTACAATATATGCTTATTTCATCCATAGCACCATGGATGCTAAGTAGATCACACCAATTCATGACTTCTTACACAATAGTTTGCAACATGTTTAAACTTGTTTCTAATTGTCCAAGTTATCAAAGTTTTGAAAATTGTATCCATTGTTCAAATTGCTTCAAAAGTGATAAGGGAAACAATTGAACACTTAGTTGTAAATAATTCATTACACATGAACTAATTTTCTCCTTGAGCTAAGTTGAAGATTGTGGAAGGAACTTGTAATTTCAATATGCACAAATTGTTTATATTGTGTTTTGCTTTGTAATAAGAATGTGAGCTTAAAGTGCAATTTCAAAAAAATGCATTTGGCCATTTGAAAGTGATAAATTTACCTTTGATTATTGTACGCACTAAGTGAAAAAATGAGAAAACCAAGGAGTGGAATGAAGGTTTACCTAATGTTTTTGATTAGTCACTTAAATTCCAAGCTTACTCACTAATTTAAATTGATGTAGTATCACATTGTTCAACATGATCTACATTTTGTTGTTCACCTCTTAAATCACAGTGATTCACGTTTTCAACTTTCTTAGTTTGCACCAACTTCAAAATCATCTAAATTAGCAAAGCAATAAAGGTTATAAACAAGCATGCATGCTCTTTGACAAATTTCCACTATAACATAATTTGAAATAAATAACTAATAAAGGGGAATGGAAGGAAAGGGAAGCACACACAATGTTGCGAAATTGCAACAAATCAAGAGCAAGAATGGAATGTTGCAACAAATCAAGTTCGATCACAATTGCAAGAAAAATGGTGTGGAGGGTTGCATGTACATCAAAACAATTTTGAGCATGATACATAAAGAAAAATTCAAGTCAATCATTGTAACACAACTATAGATTGGTAGCATAATGACGTGGAATAATTGTAGCAACATACAATCGAGCAAATAGATGCAAAGAATTTATCAAGGAATAGATAAATGTAAGGAAATGAAAAAACAAAGGAAATTAGAAAAAAATGTGAGAAAAGAAGGAAACATTTTAGCATCTGACTTATTTTTCTTGCTATCAACACAAAGGTGCAAATGTGTGAGAACAATGGAGGAGTGGCACCAAAAGTTACATAACATTGCCTTAAAGTGAAAATACAAAAGAAATGAAAAAACTAGGTTGTCTTTTCTTTGACCCTAAGTTTTTTGAAATATTTTTGCATGTCCATTGATAAAATGATGACTTGATATAAATTCATTCATGTTTTGAAATCTTATTATGTGTATGTGTACGAACAAATGTAATGTCATTTTATTTATGAAATATGTAATGTTAAATCGTCTAGAGGCATTAAATGTGAGTTTATAAAAATGTAGTATTGCTTGATTCATGTCAATTACATGGCATCCAACTTGACATGAAAAAGGGAAAAAACTCAACAATAATAAATTGTTAAAATAGTTGTAAAATTGTGTTGCTAACAAATTTTGTTATAATATTTTATTTTATTCCATTTTGGCACCCCATGCTGGTCTACTTTCATGTCAAACCTTTTGTCATAAATTATTATATCAATGTTCAATCATGTTTTTAAAATTTTTTGGGTGTGTTTTGGAATCTTATGACACCAAAGATGAAACTCCATATATTCCTTTGGAGAAACCCGAAAATATGAAAAAAGCCCATTCACATTAAATTGAATTAAAAAATCAAATAGAAAATTTCAAAAATTAACATTTTGCAATTGAAACACTTAACATTTGGATGTCAATCAAATTGAGAATTTTTTAAAAATCATAAATGAACATTTCATTTAACTAAACTAAAATTAATTAAAATGTATGATTTACCATACATTTAAATAGGGTAATTTTTGATATTGTTCTCAAGTTATTTCACATTTTTCTTCTGAAGATGATGATTGTTGGCATATTTACATGAATTAAAATATCTTAATTTGGAGGAAACACATTACATATTTAGTTTTTATGATGCTAATTTGACTATGAGGAACATTATGCACCCTACAAATTTGTATGGTCTTTTAATCCCTTGAACAATGTAGGAGTTGAAACAATAACTTAAGAATGAAATAAAAATCTCAAGAACTTTAATCTATAGGATACGAGTAATCCCTTAAGAATTCCTAAGGACCTACTTTAAGGACCTCTATCTTAAGGATTCTTAGTGACCTACTTAAAGACCTCTTTCCAAAGGATTTCCTAAAGACTTAATTAATGACCTTTATCCTAAATACCCTATTAAGAACATTTATTCCATGGACTTAAATTAAGGACCTCTATTCTAAGGGCACAATTGAGGACCCTTCTCATAAGCATCTAAATTAAGAACCTCCTTCTTGACGAGTTCATTTGAAGGACCAAATTCAAGGACCTCATTCCTAAGGATTTACGAGGACTTAATTAAGGACCTCTCTGCTGAGGGTTCTACATTGCCGCCTCAGAAACAGCCAGTAGCAAAAGCAGCCGTCCGGTAGGCCGCGGAGCCGTAGGTGGTAAGCTGCTGTGGCTCGCGGTTTTGCGGCTATGCAGACCTAAACCGGAAATGCGGTAAGCTGCGACCACTCGCGGTTTGTGGCTTCGAAGAACTAAAGGACGAACACAAGGAAGGAAGAGGGAGGAGGAGGAAGGTCTTGTCTGCGTACTCTCTCGTTTGTTGTTGGTGTTGTCTCCTGTTTTCTCTACAAGCACGTTACAATACCGGAGGGAGGGAGAGAGGTCTGCAAACGGACGGGAATGGCAGGGGAAGAGGATGATAGATATGCTGCAGATTGGCGGGATTCGCCACCGCCGCGTTCCAGGTCGTCTCGAAGAGTTTCAGAAGACGGTGGACGAGAAGGAACTCCCGTAGATGTGAGGGACGGGAGGGAGAATGGCGATCGTTACAGAGAGGTACGTACTACATGTTCGTAAACCAAAGAGCCGCGTTCATTCTCACTTTTCCTGCATACCGATGCCTGATTACTTTTGTCTCTAAAGACTCTTTGTGAGTTGAGGGACTGAGGATACTTTAGAAAACTGAGCTTCGGAAGGAATCAAGTGTTGTTAGGAGTTTCTGCAGTGTGTTTTGCTGTTTCCTATCGTTCCTCCCGTTTTATATGAGTGTATTTTTTTCCTCCTGCGTCAGCAGTTTTCGGAGACGTGTTTTTTTCGGAACCCCTGTTTCGTAGGAATAGGCTAGGGCATGCATTGTGCCGGGTTTGCAGATTTTATAATCACTGATTGCAATGAAGACAGGCATATTTCCTTCTCTGTAGTGTCGGCCTCGGCTGGGGGTTTGCATTTCCCCCTTGCGCATGCCTGTTCCTGTGAAACTAGGTCCGGTTGCACTGAATCGATGTTTACTCGACCAGAGAGACATGTGCTCTTGAATGAACCACAACGAACAACTTCTGATCCTTTACCATGTGCAACCATTGTAATGTGCAAAGTAGTGGATCTTGTCACACGGCCTGTGTAAGATAATGACTTAGATGCCTTTGTTATGGATCTACATGTTCTTTGGACCTGTGGCCATAGAAGAAGGAGATGAGGTTAGAGAGGGGACAGTTTGGGATGGTTTGTGTCTAGGGGTTTGAGATGTTTGGAAAAACAAGAGAATATCAGAAAATCACAGCAGGTCTAGTTGCAGTTCTGGCTCTCTAGTTGGATTTGCAGTTATCTTATGATGACTTTTGGGATCAACTTATGAATGCTGAGAGTATTCTAGGGTTCAATAGTTCACAGTTTTATGAGCAGGTGATGAGCTAGAATGGTGTCATGTCTTTCAGAACTTTGCAGCATGCTCCTATGGATGTCACAAGCAGGTTCACAACCCTACTGGTGCCATTCATGCCAAAATGAGGTGGAGTTTATGTTTCAAAGCTGCATTCAGCATTCTGATGCCATCTTTGATGTCATTCTTGTTGCTGCAGCATTTGCAATTGTCACATCACATGTTTCTCAAAACATCGGAGAGGCATCATGATACTTGACGTCCCCTGACTAAATCATCTGGTACAAGTAAAGACTCCAAGCTCAAGCAATAAGTAGGGGATTGAGGACCAGTTGCCTTGCAGCCTGACATTGACAAGCTGTGAGAGCCTGTCCTAAAGCAAGTAGATTTTAGCTGATTTTGCAGTTGATTGCTTTTATCCTGTGAGTGAATCTAATCTATCTATAAATATGTATGCTTTTCTTGCAGCGCCCTGGTCGGGAAGATGAGAAGACCAAGGACAGAGGCAGAGATGATGGAGGTGGCCATGGACATAGAGATCGGCACCGGAGGGATGATCGTGACCGTGATAGAGACAGAGGTGAGAGGGATCGACGCCGCCGTGAAGATAGTGACAGAGGAGACAGGGTTGATCGAGACAGGTCAGAAATGTGATAATTGCTATGGTCTGGGCAATCATATGGTGCCAACTGGTGTCCAACATATTTTGGTATATACATGATACTACATTTTGTTGAGGATAGGTTCAGGTTGCCTCTAATCAAGTTTAGGCCTCTTTAGGTCATAGGTTTAGATGTTTGCCTGTACAGGGGCAAGCTAAAAAGGAATGAATACCTCACAATCTTGTTGCAGCTTGAGTGAGGATACCTCTGTACAGATTATTGCATAATTGTTTGCCTGAAATTTTGAGCAGGTTATTTTTCACTTATTGACACCCACTGCTCGGAACTGATGAAGTCAGTGGGGATAATGGCATCTAGTCACTGCCATTCAATAGTGAAGCCAATACTTTATGAAACTCACAAGGTTATGAATGCGCTCATTCTTGTCATGTTTGTTGTGGTTTGGCCTGAAGTGACACAAGAGTACAATGCAAAGTGTTATTGTAGAATTTCTCTGCAATAAGAAATAATTTGCTTGCTTATACTTTAATATGTGGGCACGGAGTATCTCAGTAGGCGACAGGAGCATGAGCGTGATCGAGAACGAAAGCACAGGCATCGATCCTCATCACCTTCTCGGGATCGGCGTTCACGTTCTCGGTCACCATCAAGGGATCGGCGAAGGTACATTACTGAGACGTGTCTAGTTTTTTCAGAGATTGTATTTTATGTCTGGTGATTTATTGCAAAACAATGCTCTTTCAATGAAAAGTAAAAATTATGTGTGGACCCACATTTATAGTACAATAGACCCCAGCCAAAGCTAGTGTGACTGATAGCCTCTTGCTTCCAATAGAGGGCCAGAACTGGGTCTGGACCAACAACTCTGACTCTGATTCTTTGAGTCAATGTTGGATTACTACAATAACACAAATTACAGTCAGTTTGCAGAGTATACTTCACAATTGCAGTATCCATTTTTGTCTAAAGAAGCTCATGGTTGTGGACATGGCTGAGAAATGTATTTTGTTGTTATGTTGTGTTGATCTTGATCAGCAAGCGTACCAGTGGTTTTGATATGGCACCCCCGGGTGCTAATGCTGTTACAGCAGGGGCAGTATCAGGTGAGTAATATTTGGATGCTCTATAGCATAGTTTAGAAGATGGAAATGCTGTTTATTATCTGGTCATTAGCTTCTCTTAGATGCTCCTGTTATTGAATGTTCTTGTGGTGATCCCCCAACAGTTCACTTTGGCAACATTTCATGTATGTCTCAAGGAAATGTCCTTCCTGCATATATGCTCTGAAATTTCCATCATAATTGAATGGAGTAGATTTTTTGGTTTTGTTGTGGAGTTCTTCAACATTCCCAACAGATCTGCCTTACAAGTAAAGCTAATACTACTAGTCATCCAACTGGATCAGTAGCCTGCCACTAATAAGGCCAAGGAAATAGTGCAGATGGCTGCATGTCACTGCCAACCTATGAACAGGCATGCTTCCAGAATGTATTCATTCTCAGAGTTAACTCTGATAGCTTTTGTGTGCCAGAGGAGACAAGTACCTCAGTTGCTGAGGGACCAAGAGATTAGGATTTGTTGCAAACATAGAGTATTGAGCATGTTGGAGGTAAGATTCGAGCTGAATTTTACACTTATGGATATTGTTGCATCATCAAGGGTGGACACTGAGGATTGCTGTTTGCTGGTTTGTGTGTTTCTTTTGGATGTGTCTTGGTTTGTGTCTGTGTGATTATTTTCTTTGTGGTTGCGGAATGGCATCACTACAAGCCTCATGTCATCTGTGCCTCTCAACGAACGTGTCTGCGAAGGCCTGTTTGTACAACGTGGGAGTGTGGCATCCCTTCCCTTTAGTGGTGCAGCATGCCTCTCTTCTTTCCGGAGATATTTGTTTTTTTATTCCTGTAACAGGAACTTTGGCCTACACTAGCTGTCAACACCAGAAAGTACTTCTGCACAAGGTGTTATGCGACTGTAGGGCCTGGGTGCTTTGGAAACATGCATACTCCTTAGAGCTTCCAGTGGATCCCTGTTAGTCAGCAAGAAAATGGGCTTCTGGATTTGGCACACTGGCTGACTATGCATGAGAATAGGTTCAATGCTCAACCCGCACGCAGGGGGACTGCCATCATCAGCGGCAGGTCCTGGAACTGGCTTCTCACCTCTAGGTACATTGTCATCTATGACAATTGTCAATTCTTGTTTCAGAAAGATGAATAAATTGAAGGTGTTAACCAGCCTTAGAGCAAATTTTACCTTAATAGGAGGAATGTCCAAAAAAATTGCTTTCAGGTCCTGTCCATTGCCATGAATTGTTGAGTCAGGTGGAGAATTAGTACTGAGGGCATGCATGTAGGTGCCCCCATTATAAGTGGTGCTTCATTTCCCCTGTTTAACTCCATTTCCCTTCTTCAGGTCAAATCCCTGGCATGGGCAATCCCATGCCTGGTGTTTTTCCATCAATGTTTCCCTTTGCTGGGGGCACCCAGGTACTTTCCTTCACCACCAAGTCAATGTTAATTTTTTTTCCTTATTGGTGCACCACTGAGATTTTCTCCCAGGTGATGGCATCAAACTGAGGCTAATTTCATTGCAGGCAACAAGACATGCTCGAAGGGTGTATGTTGGGGGCCTACCCCCAATGGCTAATGAACAATCAGTTGCTACATTTTTCAGCCAAGTAATGGCTGCTGTTGGAGCCAACACTGCTGGTCCAGGTACTGTTGAATGTCATTGGATCACATTTGCAAGACACATCTTATCCTTGATCCATGTGATTGATGCGACTGCTGGCTGTAAGATTATTCTAGCCATAGGAACTAGTTTTTTAGAACAGGCAGTGTTTGGTGGTGGTAATAACTAAGAACCATCATTCTACTTGTTTCTGTGCTGCATCCATGCATAGGAATTGTGAAATTCAAGTGTTGAGAATTAGTTTGTAGTTGATAGGTGAAAGTGCTGTGAGAACTTGTATATGGTGTTATGACTGGATTTACAACAATCCAGAAGTTGGAGATCATCAACATTTCTGAGGCCTGACTTCACATCTAGTTTTTCTATCCCAGGTGATGCAGTTGTCAATGTGTACATAAACCAGGAGAAACGTTTTGCTTTTGTGGAAATGCGAACAGTGGAAGAAGCTAGTAATGCCATGGCACTTGATGGTATCATTTATGAGGTACTTGCTTTCTTGCTGAGTGCCTAAGTAGTGTTAGTGTATTTGTATCTGGACTTCGTATGTGTTGTTCAGGTTGTTCCCCTTGACCTTTGGAAAATTGTTCAGCATTTTACTAATGGGCAAATGACTGGTAGTCACCTGCACATTTTTGTGGTGGTTCTGGGAGGGTTTGAGCTATGTGAACATGGTAAATGTTCAGCATACATGCTAGAGTTTTGATGTGTCCCATTGATGGCATGTTTGTGATCAAGACTGACGGTATAGGATGTGAAAAAGGTAGTGGCTGATGAACTATCTGGCATCCAGCTTGAGCATGAGGGTTCTTCACAGCCACCTGCAAAATTACATGCATGGAATCATCCTTACTGGATTTCTCTTCTCTTTTGCAGGGGATTTCAGTTCGAGTAAGAAGGCCTAGCGACTACAACCCTTCAATGGCAGCCACTCTAGGGCCAAGTCAACCGAGTGGTCATTTGAACCTGGCAGCTGTTGGGCTTACACCTGGGTGCATGTCAATTACTACTCCATGCATCCTCACTATCATTATTTGAGTGTTCATTGTCAAACCCATTTTTCTATAGACCTTTCTTGTTGGGCCTTCCAGCAGGCTCCTGAAACCAAAACAGATCAGAAATCAACCTTCTGGAAATTCTCAGGGCATTTTGGTGTTATTGGCTCTCTTTTGGTATGCATCTATTATATTCTGACATGGCAATTGCTGTTATCCAGGGCCTCAGGTGGTGCTGATGGGCCTGACCGCATTTTCGTAGGGGGTTTGCCCTACTATCTCAGTGAAGAGCAAATCATGGATCTACTGTCTTCATTTGGGTGAGTCAAGCTGCTTCAGCTGGTATTTCATTTGAGGAGCCTGAGTTAAGCAACAACTTGATGTATTTTGTAGGTACATTGAGCCAATTAGAGGCTGTCACTAAGTCATGACCAAAAATCAATCTATGGACAGATTTGGGGCCATCAGCTATCCTTGCTGGTTCAAAGGAGGACCTTGGCCTTTCCCACCTGTACATTCTGTGGTGTTTACATTTAGGAACCTGCTGGTGCCCTATATTGTATAGTTGGAGACATGATATTTTTGAAAGTTCCATTTGAGCCTATCTGGTAATGCAGGCCTCTGCGTGCATTTGATCTAGTAAAGGATCGGGACACTGGGAACTCCAAGGGCTATGGTTTCTGTGTTTACCAGGTGTGATTCTAGTGGTCTTTCCATATTTTTGGTCTGCGGGTCCTTAGTTGAAATTGAAAACTATCCAGTATGTTCTGTTTGTTCTGCTGAAGTCTGGTTTGAAATTCCATGGTACTATCATGGCAGTTAGTTCTTCTAGCTGCTGATATGAAATGAAATTTGTGACAGGATCCCTCTGTGATGGATATTGCTTGTGCAGCCCTTAATGGGTTGAAAATGGGTGATCGCACATTGACTGTGCGCAGGGCCTCTGCAAGGTGGGAATGACACTCAGACAAGATGTCTAGTTTCCTCAAGGATTTTTCTTTTCTCTCTTTGCTTTGACATGTGAAATGATCGAATATCTGTGTTAGAATTAGCTATTTTCTGCCCTCTCTGATGTCTCTCCTTCTGTTCTCTATGTTATGAAGTTGGTTGATTCTTTACTATTATATCACTCTCTGATCATCTCAGGTTGGTGGTCAAAAGTAAAATTTCAGCCTTTGTGAGACACAATTGCATTTGAGTCACAGAATGCTGTCATTTATGGTTTTGTGCTAACTTATCTATAGCTTCATGGGGTTCAGCGGGCAGCCCAAGCCTGATCAGGCTAACGTTCTCATCCAAGCCCAGCAACAAATTGCCCTGCAGGTCTCTCCTCTCTGAAAGACCTGCATGTCAACCCTTTCCTTTACTTCTGGTTTGTAAGCACTGAAGGCAACCTATGGCAACTTATGGATTGCCTTTCAGTCAACAGCCACTTTTGTTCACAAATAAGACAACTTTGTCATGTTCTTTTCGTAGATTATGTGAGCTACTTGAGAATTTGTAAATTGGGCTTCTGGAGTTTATGGATTGATCCCTATCTGGCATGTTGGCCCTGGACTGTGAATAAGCAAATCTCTTGGTGTTGGATATACAGAAACTTGCTTTGTCGGCAACTGGAGCAAATGCAATGGGTTTAGGGTCAATGGGAATGAGTGTTCCTGGGATGCTTGCGGGTCTGGGAGGTGGCATGATGCCGAGCATGCTTTCAGGCATGGGGGCTGCACCTTTCATGGAGGTGCCCACAAAAGTTGTGTGTCTTTCCCAGGTGGGTTCTTAGCACATGCTTGTCCATGAATGGGCAGGTTGCATTGTGGAGTAGAAGAGCTGGGATTACCATTTAGGTGGATGTATGAAATGAACCAGCAGCTCCTTTCATGCACAACCCAGTGGGCCTTTTAACTTGTCAGTAGTGAGCCACAATTCAAGTGAGCAGACTTTCTGTGGGATGATGCTCTCAAGTTATTCTGGCTTTGATCTTTTTCATTCTTTGAACCAGTCAGGCAGAGTTGAACCCTCAATTTCCATCAGAGTTTAGTTCTTAATGTCGTTGTTGTTGTTGGATGTTTTTCATGCTAGTGTCTTTTTTTCTGTTGTGCAGGTTGTATCTCCCAATGAATTGAAGGAAGACAATGAGTATGAAGAAATTGTTGAAGACATGAGGGAAGAGTGTGGCAGATATGGTGATTTTCTGCACTTGTCAAAGTCCCCAATGATGGCTCTGGTGGCCATGGAGAATCTCATTCTATCTGCTAAGTAGTGCAAACTCACTCCATTCCACATATCCAGTCATACTCAGTAGTTATCATGGTTGCTTTTGGGTTTGGACAGGAAATATAACAAACTTGGTCATCCCTCGACCCAATCCAAATGGTGAAGAGGTTCCTGGCATTGGAATGGTACAGTTTCCACAATCAAGCATTCTGTGGAGGTCATTTTAGGCATTCAGGATTGTCAGCCATTTCCATTTTGATCTATTTTGAAAAACCTTGACAGCTATCTTCCTCCATCTGTCCAGTGTATCAGTTGAGTTAAGCTTGTATTTTTATTTGACCTCCATCTAAAACTAAGAAAGAGATTAAATGATTGGGGGAGGGCCAGGTTTTTGTGGAGTATGGAGACTTGCAAGGTGCTGCCAAGGCAAAGGCATCATTGCATGGTCGCAAGTTTGGAGGCAATACTGTAATTGCTACATACTATGCAGAGGAGAAATTCATGCATGGAGACTATGGAGGGTAACATTCACCTTTCAGAGAAATAAAGTTTGGGGTAGAAGCCATTTGTAACTAAAGAGCCTTTCCAAATGGGGGACCCTTTTTCACTTAGTTTGTGCTCACAAATGTCCTCAAAATTGTTGGCTAGTTGATGGATGGGATATGAATGAGGGGAGAAGGTGGCTGCTGTTCCCTCTCAATCCCAACTTTTTGTGGCTTCAAACAGATTAGGTGGGAAAAAAAAAGAACAACTTTCTTGTTTCCCTTTATTGCTGTCATTATGTGAATGCAACTCATTGCAAAACTCAGAGAAGAAGCACAATGAGCAGCTGCATCTGTTTTTTCTGCAGCAGTCCTATTTGAGAGCAAATATTCCATGTTGGCTTTCTTTACAAAGGCTATATATGTGTGTATATATATGTGTATATATCAGACATCCACAACCTATTTCATGTTGCATTCGGGGTTTGTTATGTTATTGGTTCTAACTCAAAGATGCTCTGGTTTCAGGAAAGTTGGGTGACCAACAATAGCAGGTAAATTCATTATTGACTAACACTGCTCTTGTGGATACAACTTTGTATTTCAGTTGTGCTGTTTGAAATTGTAGAGTGACTCCATGGTTTGGTTGTGCTGTTTTGAGATTGTATAGTGACTTCATGGTTTGGTGTGTTGTTCGAAATGGTATAGTGGCTCCATGGTTTTGCTTATGCTGCAGGAAATTATATAGTGCTTATTGCAGATCTGTTATAAGTTCTGCGAAAGAGAGAAAATCATGTGGTATTTCAAATATATTGCTCTCAAATATGATGAATGAGTTCTTGGAGGAGGAATGTGGGAACCAAATTGCTTTTGTGTTGTGGCTAATGTGTTCTTGGAAGAGGAATTTGGGAACCAAATTGTTTTGTGTTGTGGTGAATGAGTTGTTGGAAGAGGAATTTGGGAACCAAATTGTTTTGTGTTGCTTTCCAAGCAAAGATATTGGATCCATGTTATTGAGCGTGCTGAGTTTGAAGGGCTAGAATTCATCAAAACATTCCCAAAGTAAGGGACTATTCAACACTTTATGTATAGTTGTTCCTTGGTTTTACACACACAGACATCTCCTAGACCATTTCACCATATGTAATGAAGTGATATGAAGGTTTGTTCATTTTGCCTTATGATGTGGTACATGTGTTTGATGTATGAAGAGTGTTAAAAGGCACAAAGGTAAGAAGGAGGTATGTAATTTTTTGGAAATAAAAAATTCAAGTGGTAAGACATGGGAGCTGGTTTTTGCATAGTTTATTGGATGGTCCCGAACTTGACAATTTCACACTGGGACCCTTTTCATACCGTCACCTTTTAATTGTCACATGTTGAAATTGAATGTTTTTGTCCTCCCAAGTGAAAACAAAACATATTTGAATCCAAAAAGGTCACATCACATTGAATAAAAGTTTAATTTTATTTAAATCTTTTTTATCACATTGATATCGCTTCATGAAATATTTGTTGTAATTGATACACAAATTTTATTGATGTTTTCAATAAGTGAAGATTAAATTTCATGTTTTAAAGTTAATGAAAGTGGAAATCATTTGATAAAAAAAAAAAATAATAATCAGGAAATTTTGCTTTGATATTGTAAGGTTCAAGAAACATATGAAAATATATTAGTGTTTCAACCTTATGTCAGTTAATTGCCTAAAATAAGCTCATGCTTTTACTTTAAAAGAAAGAAAAAGAAAGTGTACTTATATGTATATATATCAAGAGAACCTAAACCTGTTTTAAAAAGGACAACACCTCCAATTCAAGTTCTAATTCAATTTTAAAAATAAGCTGATTGTACAGTCTAATTCCAATTGCACTTCCAGCAATAAGTTGAATCTCTAGATACAAAGTATCATTCTTCTCTCGCAACACCCATCAAGTAGAAATCATTCTTTTCTTCTGGCATGCTATGTAAAGCACACTTAAAATTGAGTGTTGTCTTAGTATATAACATGGGAAGATTCACAGGCTTCTCTCCCTATGTTTCTCCCTTTCTAACTAGACTTTTTTATCTCTAGACTTTTATGTTCTGAGCAACCTACTGGGAGTGACAGTGTTTTGTCTAAATGCATGAGCAAAGGCAGATCTCAACTATGAGGATGAAATGTTGAAGGAGCCTAGGTCAAGTACCCGTGGCAGTATCTACAAGTTACCCACCATTCACCCAAGTCAGAAGCCATACCTTCAATTCCAACTCTGCAACCCACAAATTGGTTAAACTTCAAACCAATTAAGGAAACAAGGTAGGTCTATCCATGCAATAAATCCTGTAACAGTGAGATGCATGTAATTGGTAATAAGGTTTACTACCTCTCCAGATTGTGCTTCAATTTTCAATGTAGCAATGTCGTCAGCTCGGGTTGGGCCTATGTTCACAATAGCGACAGGTGCACCCTTCTCAAGTGCAGCCCTGACACAATGATTGCAACCATAAAATTGAACTTCAAAAAAACATACAAGAGAAGTTAGACAACCACTAACCTTGACAATAAACAATACAGAGAAAGGAAAAACACAATAAAGCAGGAGGAGCCATTTCACACATGCCCAAAAAATTCATAGGCCACCAATGTCTTATACCTGACGAGGCGAAAAGCAGACATAGTCATGAGTGACGAACCCACCACCAACAAAGAATCAGCTCCATGGATCATTGCCAAACAAGAATCCACCCGTGCTTTGGGAACGTTGTCACCAAAAAAGACAACCTGCACAAAACCAATTTGCTGATCTTAATGCACAAAATTCTGCTGCACAATTCTCAAGTCTGCTGGACATACTGCACATAAATGTTGACATAATCAAATGAAGGCAGAGCAAGAATCAGTGGAAGAACAATAAGCAGCACATTACATCAGGTTTTAGAACACCACTGCATCTTTGACAAGCAGGGATGTTGAAATTCTCCTTCTGCAAAAACTTGTCATCAATTTCCAGGTCACCATCAGGCCGTTGCTGCATGCCAAAGCTGGCATCTGAGCCTACGTCTCCCTTCTCCAAAACCTCAACAGCCCTTGCCCACTGTAATTTCCACAAAAATCAGGAGAGTCTTTGGTTAGATCAGTTGTTATACATAAATGCTATACCAAATAATACCCAACAGAAACCTACCTCAAAATATCTTGTAGATGCAAGCAAGCTTGTAAATCTGCTGAAGTTTTTTTTTCTGGGCAGAGAAAACCAGGGTTGAATTTACAAGAACACAATAGAAAAATACACCACATTGGTCATAAGTAAAAACAATACCTCTGGATTGAGGGCTTTTACTCTATCTTGAAACACATATCGGTCACTTAGATCTCCACAGTCCAAACAGATAACGCGATGAGTTGTCCCATGAAGCTCAATGGGATTACTACCAGCTCGATAGTGAAGGCTACATAGCAGGTACATATCCCACATATTGGAGTCCAATCAGATATTGCCTTGAAAGTTGGAACTAGTCTTCACTCTTCAACATCCATCAAACCAGCATGCGGCACAAAACTGTAACAGAATCTCCATAACAAGAAAGTCCATTGAACACACCAGTAAGGAGATGGGTGGGACTACCTACCGATCAACATTTTGAGTAATCATGCCCATCACCCAACCCCTTGCCTCAAGCTTTGCAAGAGAATTGTATGTTGGGCCGGGTTGTGCTCCAATGAAACGTCTCCAGCCAGCATAACTACGAGCCCAATACCGACGGCGACTTCCCTCCGAGCTCACAAAATCCTGCCAACCCAAAACTGTTAACTTGGCAACACGTCTACGGATCATTCTCCTTGGTATGCAAGACAACACATACCTCTGTGCAAATTTTCTACCAGCAGTGAAGTTTAGTGGAGCTCAGGCTAATCATCTTCAATACTAAAGCAGTCAAAAAACACAATTCACAGCACCTCTAGTTGCTGCATGCATGGGCGTTTCTCAACAGGCAAGCATTTAAGAGCAACACTCTGAATAACAAACATGCTCACAAGACATTCAGTCAGATACATCCAAGAGATTTTATTTTTACCTGGTGGGTTATGGGTTTGAACCCACTGCTGTAAGCTCCATGTGGACTGAAACCCTCCTTCCAGACCCCACATATCCTTCCCTGTAAGAATGGTTCATAGTTTCTGTTTCAATAGCTCTGGTCTCTTTTGAACTGTATGAAGCAGAACTTGTCAGATCATTCAGGTTTCTAATGAAGAGGGAAAAGAAAAAGTTGAGAGAGAGAGAGAGAGAGCAAGTAGTAGACCTTCTGTAATCAGGAATGCCGCACTCGGTGCTTGCACCAGCTCCAGTCAAAACAACTAGCCTTTGACTGTGCTTGCACCCAATTCCAGGAATGAGCAAATCAATCAGAGGGAGGATGGATGATCATAGAAGAATATAACAAACTAAATGGAGAAGTATAAAGACCAAGGTGGAAAAAGAGGAAAGTGATTTAGTGTCTAGAAAAGTGGCACAAAGACCAGAAAAATGAATGGAAAAAAACTTAAACAATTTGCTGATGATGCAGGTAAGGAAATGGTGGGCCAGGTGAGTAGTGGGTGGGCATGCACCTGTTGTAAACAAAATCATGGAGTAGAAAGAGGTTTTGTGGAGAAGGTGGTGGTGACTCAGGAACCAGAGACCTTTTGGTTTGTGGTGGCAACATTCTCTCTGCTGTTGCCACAGAGCCGGCAACACCTTCACTTGCATAGTTACAAACATGTCCTCCGCCTATGGATGCTGCACCACAAATATAACAATGGATAAGAAGACGCCATGTCTGGTGTCATTATAGATAGAGCAACCCCTTGCCATGCTCTTGAATTCCGTACTTTTGTCACACCTGCTTGCTTTTCCCTGGAGGCAATATACATTACATACCTCCCCAGGATGCAGTACTGTAACCCCATCCATCAGTAAGAGATGGATTTCTTAAGAGTGAGTATATCTATTGAGTTGCTTGCTCAATTGTCACAAACAAACCACAAAATTCCAAACACAGAAATTTCTTGCTGTCAGTCCTCTAGAAATGCAAATAAAAAAAATAAAATCCTGCAACACTTGCAGACCAGCATGAATGCTCCTAAAACCTATGACATGGGGACTGGATGGTGAAGTGGGTGAAGAAAGAAGGAAAGAAAGAAAACCCAACATTGCAAGAAGCTTCCTCTTCGTCTTTGGTGAAGCATGGATTGCACCATGAGCGCCATGCTCCTTCCTGCAACCTAAGTAAGAGTTTTTTCGCCCCCATGGCTTCTTCTATCAGTAAGAGACAAAGACTACTGGGAAAACCTCAGAGAGCAGCAAGAGGAAGAGGAGGAAGAAGAAGAAGTCATGAAAAACCCTAAAAAGAACACATGGCGTATTCTTTGCTTACTAGATTATTGATTGTGTGCATGATGGTGGCTAGTTGTCGAAGTCCAGAACTCTCAGCACGCTCCTCCTCCTCCTCCTCCTCGCCTTTCCTCACTGTACCATACAAACCCTAATTGCCTGCAACGCACTTAGAAAGCTTGAGCTGCAGCAAAAGGATCTGAATTGAGATGGTTTTTTGTGGGTGGAGCTGGAAAGAATTGGGGTTTGTGGAATTCTTCGGCGACGACAAATACCTTCAAGAATTCCTCAAAAACGAGTCAACCCATCAAAGGAAATTTTCTCCCACACTGTACCATTTACGAACCCTAATTGTCTGCAAAGCACATAGAAAGTTTGAGCTGCAGCAAAAGTATCTGAATTTAGATGGTTTTGCGGGTGGAGCTGGAATTTTTTTTGGGTTTGTGGGATTCTTCCGCCATTGTGGGGTGTTCGGACCTTCACCCTGGACGATTACATAATCAGGACGATAATCGGACTTTAAATAATCGATTGTCTGAACGAAATAAGTGAACCTCGAGCCCCCCTAATGTCTAATAAAATGATCTATCTGAACAAGGAGGGGGGAACAAAAAATTCGTGCTTGCTACATCAAAGGCAAGGATGATGAATGTACAAAGGAACAACTTACACTTGGAGAGGGAGAGCAAGTTTATTGCATGCCATCAAAGGTCCTCAGGATGCAACTTCAAGTGGCATCACTGGTGAGGGAGGACCCAACTGTAGTCTTATACATAAACCCCGAGATACTGAATTTGGAGTAGTTTTTGTCACTGAAAATTCAACAAAAATCCTAAATGTCAAGGCAAGTTTGGATTTCAGACTTTAGGCTAAAGAAGGTTACACCATTCCAATGTAAATCATTATGGAATTCTAAATAATGAGGAAAATAAGATGGAACTTCTATTGCATGTTGAAACTGAGATCACACAAGGATGCTGAGATTCACGAGTGTTATCCATCATGAAAGATGAAAAATCAGAAATTCAGATATGAGGAAAGAAAATCAAGAAAAATACCAGAAAAAAACTCATGGTAAAAAAATTCGCAAATTCAGAAAATCACAAAAGAAAAATCCACAATTTCAGAAACCAGAAGACATATAAGAAATAGATCAACTATTAATAAGTTTAGATCATCAAACTCAAAACATTGTAAAATTCTTGGCACTTCGGGGGTGTCTATAATTTATGATTTTCTTCATAAATTTTACTCCTCCAAAATGCATACATACGTAGCTCAAGCAGAAAGATGTAACTCATCTGTTGATTTGACGCTATTTTATTGCTAAAAAATGCATACACTTTGTAAAGTCAGGGTACAATACGTGCTCAACGGGACAAACCATACTAGTATTTATCATCATGCCCGCATGAAACCGTGATGAATTTACATGATGCAGCCCTAGGGGCGTAAACATGAGGCATAGGATTCCGCCCCAAAACAAAAGACTCACAACTGAAGTTATTATAGCACGCTGATCATATTCTATACCCGTCAATCCATTTGAGCCTAGTCAAAATTAGAGCTCCAGCTTATTTCAAGCGTTGATGTGATTATTAGTTTTTGCAGGACCTTGGACGATCATGACCTTCCCACCAAGCAATCTTGCTACCACTTCCAGTCTATGTAGTATCTTACATGGACTCAGTAGATTCCAGGATTTATGATTCAACAAATTAAGCACCAAGCAATCCTGCTACCACTTCCAGTCTATATAGTATCTTATATGGACTCAGAAGATTCCAGGATTCAAGATTCAACAAATTAAGTACCAAGCAATCTTGCTACCACTTCCAGCCTATGTAGTATCTTATATGGACTCAGTAGATACCAGGATTCATGATTCGACAATTAAGCACTATACCGACAATTGACGATAATGGTATGTTGATGCCGATGGTCAATAGGGTCGTTCTCCGTCCCAGTTTCCAGGTGGGTAGTAGCTGCACATGATGAATGTTGAACCATCCTCACACGGAACCGAAGCGCAACCCAGATCCGTCGACGACCACACCACCTGCGTGTAGTGTAAACACGTCTCGCCTTCCGGCGCCGAACAAGTGTTGGTCGGTTCATCATAGTAGATTTTCTCACTCACCCATGAATCCATTGCGGCTTCAGGCGAAGTCCAGCTCGCGTCCCCGACCCATCGTACAGATTCTCCCCATACGGCCACCAGGGTGCGTCAAGGACTGGTATATCTGGCTCGAGGAATAAGTAAGAGCGTAATTTTCCAGGGTGGTGTTCCATACGAGTGGCGCGACGCCCACATCGGCCCGAGCGGCGTTGTGCGGGTCGAGTAATGCCTGCGAGTTATCGTCGGCGACTGTGAGAGTCGAGAGATCAGTGAGAACGAGAGTGATGAGCAGGAGGAGCGAGAAGGTGGAAGTTGGCGCCATGATGTTGGTGTGCAGGGTTCGTACTGTATCGATCTTTCAAGGATCCTATCAATTTGAAGACTGTTCAAGATCAATCTGCTCTCTAATAATAGTCCATGGCCGAAGAGGTATTATCAATAACCGGCGCTGTTGCTTGTTCGGATCATGAGTTGTTGCTGGCATTGATCATGTTCGTCGAATTGGTTGAACCTGGAATGATCGACGATGAGGTTGTTTGTTTGGACCATAAGTTGTTCATGCTGGCAGTCAAGTTCGTCTAATTGTTTTGCTCCTGGGACGAGTTGACTGATATTGACGAGTCCACAATACTCGCTTGAATTTGTCACTTCCCGACTTGTGGTTAAATTACCGACGTGAATGTGCGCGGCACATGTGTACATTAGACTCGGTTTTCCGATCGCCAGGTACTTTTGGTGGATCTCAAGGTCAATCACATGTTTGAATTTGTGGCTTACCGACGTGAATGTGCAGGCAAATGTAGAGGAGACAGAAAATATTTGATTGGCGCTTTCAATGTCCAGCCGGGTACCTTTCGGTGGATCTCAAGCTCAACACATGGCGATTGTTCATATCGATTTGTAATTTATTTACGCGATTCCTTTCGAACTACAGCGGGTCCATTGATCGAAGCTGATATTACACAAGTCTGTCAAGAGTGAAGTATGTTGTAACTTCATGAATGTTCTTGTTAGATTTTCTTAGGGCCATACCACACTACCGGCAGCGGGAGTGAGAGGCATGGATCAGAACTTTCCCTGTGAAATCACAAACCTTCATTGGTCCACTGGTTTTTTTTGCACTATTCTTATTAATAGCCACACAACCGACAGTTACCTCAAGGAAGAAAACTGATAAATTGGTCACGGGGTCACACAAGAAAAGTATTATCAACATCAGATAAGAAATCTATTTAAAATGCCTCATCACACAAAAAAAAGAAAAAAGAATGGAAGCTTGAGGCAAAGGTGAAGTGAGGACAAGAAAAACAAATCCTACAAACGCGGCTGTCCTAGCCTCCACCGCACAAAAATGAATGGAAGCTTGCGGGAAAGTGGTGAAGAAGCGAGGACCAAAAAACAAATCGTACAAACGGCGGCTTTCCTCCATCTTATCACAAAAGTGAATGGAAGCTTGCGGCAAAGGTGAGGACAAACGAGAAAAATCCTAGAAACGCCGCTTTCCTACAAACACCATCTCATGTGGTAGTTACAAAGGTAGCCCCAATTATCTCCGTGAATCAGCTTTCGTGCAGTTGTGACCACACCTGACCATAAGGTCATGTGGTTCTGGCCTTAATTTGAGGCCGTGCTTCTATTGGGGGAGTGCCCTATGTTCCAAAGACATTGGTGATGGGCCAGTCAATATGGCCCCTTCAAAAGAAAACCAAAAGAGAAAAAAGTGTGAGGGCACCTACCCTCGAACCGACTAATATGAAACACAATAAGGCCCCCTTTACACTAGGAGTCAGGGCAAAAAAAAACTTGGGGCCAACTTTGAGCATTTTTGGCTTGTTGTTGTTTGGCCCCAGGTTACTAATATGTAAATGCTAGAACATTGATGTCAGGATATTAATAAATGCTGGAACATTGGCCCCAAGGGTTGCAAGTGGAAAATAAACTCCCAAATTCGATGGTATCCTTTTTCCAGCCTTGGGGCCAATACAAGCTCATAAAGTTCAGCATTTATTAGTAACTTGGGGCAGATTGAAAAGATTTTTTCTAGTTTAGCCTTGACTTGTAACGTAAAGTCCTTGGGGCTGATTTCAACTTTTCCACCAATAAGAATGTAACTTTTAAATTTCATAACTTCCAAATTGTGAGTGCATTTTTAATGTGGATAATCAATTTATATCATCTCAATTTTTTTTTATCAATTTTTTTTTATAAAGAGAGTTTTTAACTTAGTAATTTATAAAATTGATTGTTTTTGATGCAACTGTTGTTCAAATTCAAAGGTCTTTTATTAAAATCAAATTCAAAATAGTTTTTTTTGAGTTTTTATTTTGAATTCTTCAACACTTATATTAATAATTTAGCATAACTTTCCATGATTAACATGATATTAAAATGGCATCACAAAAATATATCTAATAATATTATAATTTTTATTGAATTTTGACAATTGTTTAATGTGCTTTTGGTTCATGTGATTGTGACTGCACCCATCTTCAACCACATTTGAGTAATAGGGTTCATATCTATTGATTCACACATCATTACTTCAACATTATGACTCACGATGAATTTGAAATGAAAAGTTTGCACATCAAGTTGCCTTGAATCCAGATTTAATTTGATCCAGATGTGGGAAAAAAAATTTAAATGTTTCCTCACGTAATTAATATTGGGGGTACACCATGCCAAGAGCTGCCATGATTTTTATGTCAAGAAACCTATGAAATAGCTTAAAATACGAATTTGAAACAACCTCTGAACATGTATCCTTCATTGTTTCAAACATGGCAGTTTTGTAAATTAGATTCATATGAACATAAACACCAACAGAACCTCCATGGTGATGGAGACCATATTTTTGGCCAACAATGTTGAATGCTAAATATAATGGCGGTATATACAAATCAATAAGGGGTTCATGTGAAGCCCTTTGTGAATGGTAACAATTCATTATGATGTTCACATACAACTGTGAATTCATTGAAAGTGGAATCATCATGGTTATAGAAAGGATTGACATAAAGTCGATATAACTTAACTTTTGTTGATCTCATTACATCAAGGAATTCACAAATAAATACATCCCACCTTTGAGCATACTTGATCAATGTGTGCACTGCTTCCAACATTGGAAGGATGCATGGTGGACCTAGGACTAATTCTAAATCACATAGAAAATCCAAATTTTTTTGAATAGTTTTGTTTTTTGGTGCATCTATGTACATCTTGACAACCAACGATTTGTATTCCCCTAACAGTTGCTTCAATGGGCTAAACATTGATATCCAATAGGCTTTAATGTTCCGTAACAACTTCAAGCCTTTAGTCTCCAATATCCTAGCAAGGTTCACAAACTCCAACATTTTTTTTGGACTATGAGAAAGAAAAACATACAAAGATTATAACATACTTTCAATGTGCACAACCAAGGACAATTTACTCAACACCAAAACAACCAAATTGGTTCAATATGCCACACAATGCACACCAATAAGATAAGGGGTAGTTTGCTCTTGTGTTTGTGTAATCACCCCAATTTCAAACCTTAAAACACATAATCACCATCACATCCAAGGCAACTCCACTTGGAGACCATGGCTTCATTGCTAAGACTCCCATACTTGCCCATGGCATTCAAAATGATAGCCTAAATGTTGCCTAAAGTTGCTCCCACCTCAACCTTTTCAAGGGTTAATAAAATTGGAACATGTTTGCAATTTTTCATTGCATATGCATGGATATTGATCCATTGTTAAACATTAACTATGGTAACTTCATTTACACTAACAACAACATAGTTAACCTTTGAAATAACATACATTGCCTTTTAGAGGATAAAATCATGCATAGTGTTTGCAATTTGCCAACCACTACTATTTGACCAATGCTTCAATGAGGTGTTCTTGATTTTCAACCACAAAAAAAACTCCCTCAACAACTCATATTCCAACATTGGCCTTCTATGCATGAGAATGTGTAGGATACTGGCAAACTAAATAAATTTTTTTCAAACACCCAAATGAATTTTTGAATGTACTAGGGTCATGATAGATTCTAAATTTTGCCCAACAAATGCCTTCTTATTCTTGCAATGTGCAAAATCCTAACAATAATACCATTCCCCAACACCCACACCCCAATTAAGTACAATCGCCTTTCAACGACCATAATGTTTTTGCAATCTATCAAGCTTGGGAGCCAATAGCTTTGGCTTTCCTTCAATCTTGCTACATATAGTGCACCGAACTTGAGAGACCAATCCATCATCCCCAATGATCGATTCTGCCCACAAACAATGACAAACCCACATATTCTAAAACACACGAGATTTTTCATAAAATTTCATGGGTTTTTTTATCAATAGGTACGTCAAGAAGTTCAAGAAGTTCTATGGGTTTTTTTCCAGCTTTCTTGCTATTAGGATTACTATTTGACCTAAAACTTAGAATGCTATTAAAATATTGTAGCCAAGAGTTAGATCCAACATGGGGCGAAAAAGAATTGAATTTAAAATGTTTTGGCACTTGAAAAGGAGGAGCCATCATTTTAACAAACCTTATAATGTTTGCACAACCCCAATGCAACACAAACACACAACAAACATGACAAAATGAAAAAGGATAAAGGAAGTGTAAAACCTCATTGAAGTATGTCCATTGTCTAGTGCAATTTGATTTATGTTCCTTAATTATAAGCCATTTCATGCGAACTTCAAATGTCCATTAAACACAATAAGGAATAGACCGGCAACTGTGGTTCATGGAGCTCCTCATTATGGTCAAGTTGCCAATGAATAACAAATTAAATTAACCTTAAACCAATGCCACCACGAAGACAACAAAAAAAGGATCTACGCACACAAAACATGACGAACATAAACCTTAGCACTAAACCCTTGGCAACAAACAACTTTTAAGTGTGGGGGTAAAAATGAAAGCATGTACAAATGATGGTCGACCCCATCCAACAATGCATATCACATTGATCAATGGATCACCCTTGGTGATTTTAGGTATGTTGAAAAATGGGGATTGGCAATGGTTGTCTTATCAAGAGTGGTTGTATGGCAATCTTCATTCTATTCAACGGTAAGATTGACGATCCAATCCTTTTTTGGGCTATGGGATTGGCACATCCAATGGTGGGGGGTTTGTAAACATGGCAATATCAACCTTTGCGTTCTATGCTAATGGCGATGGCACAAAGTAGCGACCACTAGCTACAGGCGATTAGGGTTATTGATTGGAGTTGATAAGGCCACAACAAGTGGATAGAGGGGGGGCTTTTAGACGATTTTAAAATAGAAAAGTCTGAAAAACTCAAAGTGCATGTCATAAGGCACTTTTAGTAATTGCCTCCTGGCAACAAATTGCCAGAAAAAAAATCACTGGTGGGCACTGTGAGAGGGAAGCATGATTGTTCACTATTCAAGCTTAAACATCTACAACATTTGCTAATTCCATGAGAAGACATAATGAACCATTCATGGGTCCTTTGCCCTTGCGTTGGTGGAAGGAGGTGGTGTCACCAAAAACGAGAGGGGAGATATACCAAACAAACATCCTAACAACTCGCTGGTTCCATGCACATTTGGAATATGAGTTTCTGCAGCAGACCACAAGCTTTATTCTTCTCTTCCCTGTCTTTGTACAAGAATTCGCCTGCAGACGCCTACTGATCTTTGCAACGTACACAGCTTACACTTACATACCATCAGCAGCCCTGATACCAAAAGCGAGGGTGCAAGACCCTACACACACACTGATCATTCATAGACACAGTTCACATTCACACAAATTCGGCAGAGCTGATCACTAAAGCCTGAACTCTGAAGTTTTATTTGCAAGTAACACGACAAAATGTAAACTTCTTTGCTACAACATTTGTCATCCAGATCAGACACCTTACAACGTTGAACCCGTCAGATCAAAGTTCTCAATATGCTCTGGGTCCATGGAGTCTCTGACCCTGATCTCTACAGATTGCAGTAACACAACCTTACTATACTCTGCATTTGCTGATCACCCACGACTCGAAGACTCTCAGATCCACATAAGTTGGGAGACTTCCAACATGAAGCAACATGACTCCAAGACTCGCTATTGCTACCCAATGGACTGATCCTCATACCACTAAGATCAGCAGACCTCTTCCCATCTACT
>Ga0116227_10004825_pt1 | contig 28985 bp, 21 predicted proteins | sample S1TSphgellanicum_FD_89693 | JGI IMG/M metagenome (GOLD analysis project Ga0116227, IMG submission 89693) | Host-associated microbial communities from peat moss isolated from Minnesota, USA - S1T2_Fb - Sphagnum magellanicum MG | ecosystem: Host-associated > Plants > Peat moss > Unclassified...
AACCCAGGTCCTCAGAGCCAAATACCGAGGTCCTGAAACCCAATGTCCTGAGAGCCAAATGCAGCAACGCGGGCTTGCAGGCACGGGCGGATTGTGTCCGACCGTCACGGGCACCCACTAGTTCCAATAATGCACTAATGAAATCCATCAACAGTGGTGTTATACTGTGACGTCCTTTGTGGATGAACACCACCTCCCATCTACAAAAGCCACCCTCATGGGATCATAATCTGACATCCACCTTCTCTTAACTAAAACTATCCAGGAATGAAACTCATAAAAATATGATTCCATGATTCCAGCAAGGATTTTGGGGATATTTCTATTATTTATTTATTTATTGATAATCGAATATCTGGCGAAAATTTCCCCAAAAATAGCAACATTAGTTGAATTTACACTAATTTTGTTCCTCAAAAAATTTGTAAGAAAAATAATTCTGGGTCACTCCAACCTTTCTTAATTTATCTTGAGGAAGTGGGTAGGTAGGTGGGTGACTGGGTTGAGGAGAGAGGGAGGTGGGGGCAAAACCCCAAACGAAGGCGCCCTCAAACCCTAAAATATTTAGTGGCTTTACTGCGTCGTCAGTTGAAGCCGACCCCGTTAGAATCAGTCCAAAAATACTCACTCGTTGGACCTCGGATTTAGCCTCCGGTAGTACAATTAAAACCCTCTGTCACCCATTTGCTTCTGTGGTTGGTACTACCATCTGGCGGTCTGGTAGTTCTTACACACAGGTTCTTAATTGTATCCGTCGGTCCTACAATGGGGCATGTGGCGTTCTGCTGGAAACCAACCCAACACACACGAGTGAAGTTGAAGCTGAAAAGAGCTCAAGTAAAGAGAAGAGAGAGGAGAAGAAGAAGAAGAAGTAGTAGTAGTAGTAGTGTTGGTGCCGAGGTTCGATCGCGCGACGCGACGCGCACCCTTCTTTGTCTTTCTGAGCTGCTGCACCAAGCGTGAGTGCGGGTCCCTCCCTATCCGTCTCTCTGGTGCAAGGCTTGGGGTAGATCGGCGGCCGCGAAGTAGGAATTGGCGCAATAGCAGTGTGTGACGAGAGCAGGAAAAGGGAATAAAATGGCGTCTTTATTGGAGTCGCAATGGCTGGTAAGTAAGTAAGTAAGTAAGCAAATGGTTTTTTTTTGTTTTCCGGGTTCTTCTTTTATTGCTCCTTTTTCTTCCTGTATGCACATTGTTGTCTGCCAAGAGTTGGGTTGAGTCCTCTCTGATGCATTGTTTCTTGGAAGTGTGTATTTTTTCTATTTCTGGGGTGGGGTCTTTGGTGTTTTCTTTTTTGTAGGTGACGATTTTGTTTCGCTCCTTTGCATTGTCATGTGATCGGTGATTATAACTCCTATGGTTGGCAGCAACCATGATGTGTCGTTGGTTGTTTTGGCCGTCATTGTGAGTCTGGTAGTTCATTTCGGCGGTGCAGCCAATTTGGACATCCCTCCTATCGTCGTCCTTGACGAATCTGAGATTTTGCCTCATCATCGTCTCACTCACTTCCTGACTGCTGTGACCCGATGCTTTTTCGGGGGTCTTGACTGATCTCTTATTAGGTTTTGGTTTTTGTTTAACAGCGCTTGCTTAGGATTGGAAAAATGTCTCTGCAGAGGTGTGGATTTGCGTACCAACCCTAATGTGAAATTAAAACAATGGCATGGCATGGCAGAAGAAGGTTATATAGTTCATTAAGGGGGGTATTGAAACTGATTTTGTGATACAATTCCTGATAGTTGCAGCAGGAGGATAAGCTAGTCTTCCAGAGAGGAGGGATCCATCTAGCTAGCCGATGGATAAGGTTTAGGGGACGTTGTGGCATGTGCCTCATAGCTATATTTGAATCTTTCTGTCTAACAACATTGTAGTATGAGGGAGGATATTCCAATGTGGATGCATCTCCTCACGACAGTGCTCTTGAGTCTCAGACAATAATCACCTGAATATTGATCTGGAATGGGTGTATGAGGACATTACCTAGAAGGCTCCAATCTCTAGGAGGATGGGAGCACAATCATGAACATTACATCTAGCTTGTGCTGCTTGCTTGCTTGCTGCTTGCTTGCTTGCTGCTTTGTGAACCAAGAGGTTTCAGCTAATAAATGTGGGTCTTTGTTCAATGTTGGTTTGTGATTACCAATAATTTTTCATTAAGAGAAAGGCTGTGTTTGATTCCAAGACTTGGAAATAGGGTTGCTGGTTATTAGAGCTTGTGTTGACTCATTTTACTTGTAGGATTTGACCGAGATTTGAACCCACTTTTTTGCCCTTGCAAATGGGGCTATCAAATTGGTATTAGGTTATTTTGTTCAGCAGTTGGTTTGAGGTATAATGACATTGGGTGCTTGGCTGGTGGTGGTGGTGCAGTATTTGACAAGTAACTTCAGTGATTTTCAGTTGGCATCACTGGGTAGCTTCGTCATTCATGAGAGTGTATTCTTCCTGGCAGGCCTTCCCTACCTCATGATGGAGTGCTGGGGCCTTCAGAAGTATAAGATCCAGGTAAAAGCATTGCTTCCTGATTCAGTTTTTGACAAATGAGATATTCAAACCAAAAATAAATTGGACAGTGATTGACCCTTAATGGAATTTGAAGTTTCAGAATGGGGGCAACTGAATCTAACCAATTGCAATCAATGAACTGAGAACAGTGCTATAATGAAGAACTGGGGCAGAGTGGGTTCCTCAAAATGTAACATAAGACAGTCCCTCCCTTCACTTAACTCTGAAGATCCAGAAGTTTGCAATGAACACAGAAGAAATGCCTCAGAATGTAGAGCCTCTCTTTTCAAGAAGCCTTCAATCAAGACAGCCTGTGTAATCTTTCTTGGTTCAATTTGAGACTGTACCTTTTGACAAGGCCGAGTGTTCTGCTTTTGAACTCAACATCTGAAATCAGTCTCTGATGTTCTTTACCTTCTGATGGCAAAGGAGCTCTTTTTGCTAGATATCACTGAACTTTTCCTTCTACTCTCTTTGTTAAAATTGGCCTTGTATGTGGGATGTGTAGAGGAAGGTGAATACACCAGCTGCACAGGAAAAATGCGTATTACGGCTACTTCTCTATCACACCTGTGTGAATCTGCCCCTCATGATTTGTTCCTACCCTGTGTTCAAGTACATGGGATTCACCAGTCAACTGCCCTTACCATCCTGGTAAGTCTTTGTCATGGTGGTACATGCTATGCACTTTGATGTGAAGGGTTTGCATCAAAGGGAAAGCATGACATGTCATACTTTTGAGGTAATCAAAATTGTTACAATGTTTGCAAAAACTGAAGGGTGAGGATCAAAGGACATGCAGGAAGGTGATGTCCTTTCAGATCCTATCATATTTTATCTTGGAGGATTTCATATTTTATTGGGGCCACCGCTTCCTGCACACTAAGTGGCTCTACAAGCATGTTCACAGTGTTCACCATGAGTATGTACTATGTACCTCTCTTTTCTCTTCTATGCGGACACACATTTCTTAACATTGCTGTAGTGTTCTTGTGAAGTGTAGTTTCTTAGTGGACGGTACAAAGTACAAAGAACTTGAAGACAAGTTTTCTTTCTAGTATGTACTCTAAGTTGATACATTCAGTATATTTGAATTGTTCCAATGATATGTTTAGCATGTGTATGGGGATGCTTACGGATGGGTGCAGTTGATCAGTAATAAACACAAAATGAGGAGCACCCGTGCAGCTTATGTGACTATACTGTGAGTGATTTATGGTGTGGTGGGATGCATGTTAGGTATGCGACACCATTTGGATTGACCTCAGAGTATGCTCATCCCCTTGAGATTCTATTTCTTGGATTTGCCACCATCTTTGGACCTGCCATAACTGGGCCACACTTGCTCACTCTTTGGGTTTGGATGACCGTTCGGGTGCTGGAGACTGTTGAGGCTCACTGTGGTTATGACTTCCCATGGAGCCTTTCCAGATTCCTTCCCATCTATGGAGGGTACAAAGCTTACTTCTTACTGGTGCCTGCTTCGAAGAAACTCATCATTGTTGGGGGTACTTAGTGTTGACATCTGCAGTTCTACATACATTGGTGTTACAGTTTGACCTCTGTGAACCCAGCAATAGAGTCTTTTCATTTAGTGCAATTCAAGGATATGGAGTCAAATGCTGGGGTTATTGTGTCTTAGCTTATGTTCTGTGCAACTTTGCTTTGTGACAGTGCTGATTTTCATGACTATCATCATCGGCTGCTTTACACAAAGTCAGGGAACTACTCATCAACTTTCACTTACATGGACTGGTGAGAATTGTCTCCCTTCTTGCAGTTCTTTGCTGATTGTAGTAATCAACCAAATTTCTTCTCATACTACTGTCTCTCGCATTATCTTCTTTTCAGACCATAGATCTTGTTCATGATGACTTACCTGCACACCTTTCTCTGGAGTAAGTCACTTGTCAGGAAATTCATTTGTCCTTTGCCTGGTTATGCTTCTAAGCTTCAGTGTAAGCCCTGTAGGTTCTTGCAGATTTTGTATCAAAGATGTTGACTTTGCTGTTGTGATGGTAATGCATAGGATATTTGGTACAGACAAGGGCTACAGAAAACTCAAGGCCTTGAAGAGAAATGAGGATCACAGTGAGAATATTGTGCAAGAGGTGGATAATCTGGTCAAGGCAGAGTGAAACAAAGACTTCTAAGAGAGTAATTGATTGAGCATCTCTTTCAATCAGCAGCAGAAAAGTTATGGCAGTTTGGACTACAATGGAGGACACTTGTCCTCTGCTATGTTTCAGGCAGTCAGTTGTGCTTGTGTTGTTTGTATATCATATGGTAGAAAGGCTCTTTGGAATGTTTAATTCCATGATTTTTATAGCAATGCATTTGAAGTTCTAGAGGGAGCTAGGGGACCTACTATTGAGAATGATTTGGAGAATTGAATTTGTGGATCTGTGTAATTTTAGCTGAGACTTTCTCAGGTGAACTTGTTTGCACACCAATAAAAAGTCAATGTTTTGTTCAACTTTGTCAGATTTTGTTTTGGGTTTCTCATGCATTGGGGTATCCTTCCTTGCACATGGTCTAGCTAAGCTCTATTTCTTGGTGGGTTCTTTGTCAGATAGTTGATTGAAAAGTCCAAACTGGAGAAATTCAAACAGCCTGATTATCATCGTGAGCAACTTGTGACAGATGTCCAGCCCATGGAGTTTTACTCTCTGAATCCTTGAAGTCAGTGCTCTAACTCACCACCACCACTCACAAGAAGGAAGTTGTGCCAGATTTCCTATCTCTTTGCAAAGCTTGAGGCAACATGGTAATGTGGAGATCTGCAGTACATCAACTCTAAAACACCATTGTTTGCAGGTCATATTTGAAGCATCAACTCAGAACTTCAAATGTTTTTGTCAATTGTGTGTCTTGATTTGAGGGAAGGATCCATCCAATGGACCAGCTACTGTTTTATTGCAAACTGAAAATGTTTTCACCAATTGGGTTTCTTGAGTTCATGGAATGGTCCATACAATGAAGTAACCACTGTTTTATTGCATGAAATCACTGCTTCACCAGTAGTTATCTACTTCAGCTGCTTGCCAGTTGTCTTGCTCTGCTTACCATATACAAATGATAAATATACAGAACTGTGTAATGTAACGGACTTTTTGACAGAATTCTGCCTCTTTTCAGGTGTAGGTTATAACATATAGGGCTTCCCTGATTTGTACTGCTTCCCCTAATTAGAGGCTCATAGCCCTGAGGAGGGTATAGCCCGAAGGTGGAGGTCATTGATAGCTGACCTTGAGCTTTACCGGAATAAGGGCTTGTGTGAGGTGGAGCCAGGCACAGGTCTGATTCTGGTTTTACTCAGGGTCAAAGGGATTTACAGAGGAGTTTTTTCTCATTAGAAAATATTTTTCCATATACCTGTGCTGATTTCTTCTTTTGTTTGAGTGATCACAGAAACAAAACAAAAGGAAAATTGTGGGGGCTTTTTGATACAGGTGGAGTTCCATTTTGTGAAAGCCTTACAAACATGGAAAGAAAAAATATGTTCTGTAAGGTGCTCTTTGATTACAAAAGAAAAATTGGTGCAAGTCTTTAAGTAGTGTGCAATTCTTTAGATCCCATTTGAAGTTAGCACCCTTGGCCAAATATTAAACTTGTGATGGGTCACATTATTAATGTATAAAACAGTTATCAACTGAGTGTACAAATCTTGCTTGCTCTTTGCAAGTTATCACAAAAGTGCAAGCCCAATAAATGATTTTTTTTGGCAAAGATACACACAAATTCAGAAAAAAAATCCTGTAAAAAAATACTTAATCACCAAAAAGATTTAATACAAAAAGTAACAAGCATTTCAAATTTTAAAGAAAACATCCCAAATATATCACAAGGTCTTATCCAATTGGAACCATGGTTAGTAGTTAGTGCCAGGGTGGTTTTTTAGTTCTACAAAGACTAAATAGAGGTCTCTCAGGCACATAGAGGTGGAGTCTTTAGAATTATTATATAGAATAGTCTATACAGTTATATAAAAGATATGAATTCAAACAGAACCTCAACAACTGCCCCCAAAAAAAACAGACACAAATTAAAGAATGCAATTTAAGATATCACAAAATTTCTTGAAACTTAACAAATAAAGTCCAAAAAGCTTCTGTGCGGGCACCAAGCCCTAAACAGTTACAATCTGTTCAGAATTTGTCTTGCTCTTAAACTTGGTTCTTGTTGCATTTTGCAGACGGACAAGGGGACGGTGTTTTGGTTTGGAAGCAGCCACTGTGTTGAGTACATGCAAGCAACGTCTCTTTTGGTTGGCAGTTGGAACATGACCTGATCTATTTTGAGTCTTCATCCTTGTGTACAGCTTATTCACAAAACCTATGAATTCTGCCATTTAGACAAGCTACTTGAAATACATACTTGGGAATTAGGAGGTGCTAGCATATTTGTGGGAACAAAATCATACTTGAATCACTGAAGTGAACTGAGTGAAAAGGATTTAAAACGTCACGCACTGGGTTTGTCTGCAAGCTAGATTAGAAGCACGTATTTTTCTTCACATTTTAAGAACAACTTTCATAAGAGCATTAAAACAATAAATCCTCTTTTCAGAACTGAAAATTGATTGGTGATTTTATCAGCAGTTATAGTCTGAAACGTGTTTGGACCATAGATGTAGTTACAGCCTGCTTCTGCCCAAACGGCATCTGTTGCACTGACCTATCATCTATTACTCTGCTTGAAATTCCAAAGGACTTATAGAGCACAAGTTCTGTGAAATTTCCGAGTCTGTTCAAGGACATGGGTTTTCTAACTTGTCATTGTTTGACCCGCTGATTCTAATCATGTTGAGGGGAGGGCAAAAACAGAAGTGCAACATCACACTTTCAGTTGTCACAACATATGTACCGGAAAATTATATTAAGCATACATAATTTCACAAATCTCTCATGCAATGCAAGCTCCGGCACTAAAGGAAAACTTTGACACTCCTGAGATATCCATATTCGATGAGCTTGTGAGAGGAGAGCAATTCCAAGTGAGGTTTCCTGCAAAACAGTATTGGTAAACAGGTCAGTCTTGTCCATAGCTTCCAATCAGCTGTAGCAGAAGGGAAGAGATATGTACTAAAGAGAAGTACTGCGGTCAGCTACTATCGCTAAATAAGACGCCATGTTTTTCCAGGGAACTATGCATAGTACATGATTGTTGGGTTTATGAACTAATTTTGATGTGATCTCGTGTAAAAATCAGTTGATCAGAGCAAAAATCAGTTTTCAATGTTTACATATGATCGGTGAACAGTACTATCATATGTGAACATTGGAAAAATACATATATATATGCATGAACATATTGCTTTGTTGAGCTATAAATCATGTATGAACTTTAGAAAACGTTCGAGCTCAGAAGAAATTACCCACCTGGTGAAATTCCCAGATATGTGCGCTTTTTCCACTTTGATTGGATGGAACTTGTCGCTGAGGTTCGCTGCAATTAGAAGGCCACCCAGGATAGGGGATGCTTGGATTAAGCTCCGCATGAGTGTTTTCGGCAGCTGGATGGAACTCGTCTCGTCTCTGAGGTCCGCTGCAGTTAGCAGGGCGCCCAGGGCCACGTTAAGACAGGGGATGAGATTAAGTGGTACATGAGTGTTTTTTCCGGGGTTAGAGCCACATGTTATATGCGAAGCCTATGCAGTTGCAGCACATAACCATGTAACATACTCTATGAAGAGCACATTGGGATGCATATGCACATGTAAAAGTTACAACAACTTTTAATATGCACGCCAACGTGCTCTTCATAGAGTACGTTGCACGGTCATGTGCGACCGGCATTAGCTTCCCCATATACCATGTGATTAGAACCGCCTAAAACTCTCACGAGCCGCTTAATCCCATCCTCTGCCCCTCGACGCGGTCCTTGGCGCCCTCCTAACTCCCGCGGACCTTAATACCTGCAGAAAATTCTAATGGGTTGTACAAAGCTTGCTTGCTTGGACCTAGACAGCGCAGCAATCATGTATGATCAACATACTAACCCCAACCAAGACAAATTACAGCTCGAGAAAGCAATATGATCATGTTACAACGTAAATTACAAAGTGAAAACTGCAAGCAACAGGGTTGACAAAAATTTACCAAGCTACAGAATGTGAAGACATCCAAGCAAAAGCTGAAGATCATTGTTCATGACTCATCATGAACTTTCAAAGTCCCGACGACATACATGAAGCTGATCCAGGAGATTGCTGTTATCGTTCATGAGTTTACAATTTCCAACAAACTGCCTTTGATGTATCAGATATCGATCTCGAGACGACTGCTGGTTTCCATTTGCTGAGGGAAGTCAAGATTTGGAAGGGCATTCCAACAGCCAGCACCTATCTGACTTCAGCACCCTGACATCCAAACCAAAAACCCCCTCCGAAGTTACTTACAAAGATCAGAACAACACAGCGCACACATCTGGTGCAAACCACAAACCCCCTTCGAAGTTACTTACAAAGATCAGAACAACACAGTGCACACATCTGGTGCAAACCAAAAACCCCCTTCGAAGTTACTTACAAAGATCAGGAGAACGTAGTGCACACATCAATATATCGCTTGTAGCAGCACCTACCATTGAATACTACTACTACTACTCGATACTTGAAGACGCTAGCATGCACAATGTAACCATGCGTATTGTTGCAAATGGGTTCGACGATGCTCTTCATATAGCTTTTGGTGAAAGACTTCTAGCTGCTCACGAGAGATGAATGGGTTCTAGCCTCACGATGTCAAGAGTGGATGAATGCATCATGAATAGGACCGTTGAAGGAGTACTTGGTTGATGGAGCGCGCCGGCTACATGGGCTGCTTGTCATATGCCTGTGAATGAATGAATGAATGAAGGAAGCAAGGAAGGAAGGAAGGAAGGAAGGAAGGACGGACGGATGGACGGACAACGAATTGGTAATTTATGGGTGGAGCACGGCGACAGCGCCTGCGCGTTTGCCTTCTCATATGCATGCGAAGAAAGAAAGGACGGACATAGACGCCCATAATGTGAAGAGCGAATGAAACATGAAGATCGTGCCGTTTAAGGGAGTACTTTGGTTGCGGGGTGGAGCGCGGCGCCAGCTGCATGGAAAGCGCCGTTTGAGGGTACTGTGGTTGCTGGTTGGAGCGCGGCGCCAGGTGCGCTTGTCATGCACGCCACGAAAGGACGGACATGGACGTCTACGGCAGAAACACTAATTGTGTTGCTTCAATTGTTGGTGTACAAATTTCTGTAATTTCAAAGGAAATGAAATTCATATTACGTAGGCTACATGAAATTCATTTGCTTTCTTTTTTTGGGATTTCTTTTTTCTTTTGGATTTGCATTTTTATACTGTAATCATGTAGGTGTTTTTTTTTCTTTTTGGTTTTGTTTTCAAGGTGGATTTGAAAGAGTCAATTTATCTTATGCAATTGTTTCTTTTGCAAGTATATTTCCTTGAGTCCCTATATCTCTCTGTCTCTATAGGTACTTTGCAAGTGAACTCAGGAACAGTTGTTTATTTGAGAGATTGGTTTTTCTAAATTTGAAGGTTTAATTGTTTTTTTTTTTTTTGAAGCGTTGGTATTCTGGAAGGTGCATTGGAAAGAGTCAATTATGCAAATTTGTTTCAATATCAGAAGCTGTTGTAGTTGGGACATTGAATATTTTTTGGGTGTGCTTTTCTGCAATCATGTTTAGGTGGATTTGGTAAGCATTCATCTATGCAACTTAAAGTTTCAACATCTACCTATATTTGTCCGCAGCTCTCTCTCTCTCTCTATGAGTTTTGCAATAGGCATCATGAGAGGTTGCTGCAGTTGGGGCATTTAGTTCCAAAGTAAAGAAATAAAGCATAACAGCTAAGTTTAGTAGCATCTTAACTCACATTCCATATTCGAAGAGATCTCTAGAGTCTCTCTCTCTCCAATCAATGCTCAATTCTCAACACCACATTGGTTGGTTGTAGTTATATGCCGTTTTTCTTAAAACAACACATCTACATAGGTAATTATTTTTTAAATCTGTTGATTCAAGGTTGGTGAGAAAATCATTGATGATTATTGTCATGCTGATGGTGCATGGTATAAATTCATTTCAACTGATGAGGTCTTACTTAAGGAAATTTCAATTAAATCTTTTTCTGTATTATTGATCCATGGGTTTTTGTATGATGATGACCATCATTTAAGTGCAAATGTGGCTTATTAAAGCCAAAATTTAAAGTGGTTGTTGTATGATATTTAAGGTGAGTGGAGCTTTAACGCTTTATGAATGACTAAAATAATGCCAATTCCAACACTAAGCACACCAGCATACCTAACACAAACACAGTTACGAGGTCATACTCCTCTAAATGCTAGGGCTTGGGAATTAAAATCTGGGGTGTTTTGTAAAGAATCCTTTTCGTCACAAAGAATACAATTTAGTGTAGAAATCTATATTGGCTTATGATTTAATGCACATGTTTGGCATAGTTGTGTGCATTGTAAATTTCAGGGAAAATATAACATTCAACTCCTAACCATGTTCTTAAAACAATATAAACTGTTTCCATGTCATTATGTATTTTCCTTCAAGTAAATCTCAAAAAATATGACTCATAATATACCTGCTGAAACCAAACTATTAAAAAATAATATCAATGTCCCCAACTTTATGTGTAGATAATAAGAAGACATCAAAATAGCCATTGATAATATTGATGTAAAACTACATGTAATGACCAGGGTTATTTTTGTGGTGGATTTTTGCCACTTGGTGACCAAAAACAAAATGGGTTGTCACCTGTTCAAAGGATTTTTTAGGAAAAGAAGGCCCAAAGTCACCATATTTTGGAGGAAACAAAAATTGAATTTGTCACATTTAGACCATATTAGGTTCTTGTATGTTGCTAATATAACGCGGGGTTTAGGGTATAATCTACTTTCCTCTCTGACCTGTAGCCAAATTTGGCTAAGTTCTCTTGTGGATGATTGCCAGTTCACTAACCTCACAAAATTGGGAAATTAAAAATAAAAAATAAAAAAAATAAAAAATAAATAAATATATATAGCAAAATTTGGTGATATTGCAGAAATAGAAAAATCCCTTTTGTGTGTGTAGGCAATTGCGGCAATCTATGGTGATTTCTTTTCATAAAAAAGGAAAATTATGACAGAATATTATTTTTTCAAAATAGTTTTCACAAAATGGCAAAAAGTCGCCCAAAAAAAATCCACTCACTTGGCCTGCTTCGTCATAATAAGCGGTTTTGTCAACAGCCTGTGCCCTAAGGATTTTCTCTGGTGTGGGTTGCCCATATGTCTCTTTGTGTTTCTTCACCCCACAAGCATCACCTGCCAGAGTCACCATTGCTCTGGGTGCATTTCACTGGTGGCATCCAATCTCCAGTGCCTATCCAACTTCAAGTTTATGTAATTTAGAAACATCAAGGCCAACTACCAACTACGCTAGAGCCTCGAAGCCCCTGTCTATCTATGAAGGAAGGTAGTTTGTTTTGTAGTTATGAGATCCACTGAACTGGGATGCTTCAGATTGTGTTCTTGATGTCTTTGGAAAGCTCTTCAAAAGGAGGGGTGCATGGGCTTGGTTCCATGATGTTTGGACTTGCGGTGCAAAAGTTCGTGAATATTGAATGCTTTCTTCACTAAAAAATTAAATTCAATCATAGCTGAAAATTTCGGAGGGGTTGGAATGTGCTTTTGGTGTTATTGGAAAGATCTTGATGAGCAGGATTTAATGGAATTTATTTGGTAAGATTTGAATTCAGAATGTGAGAGATATTGATTTTTGAATGATTTCTGCCACTGAAAATTCAAATCAAATAAATTCCAAAAAACCAGGTTTTGGAAAGAAAAATCAGTTGAGGACGAGTTCACACTTGGGCCAACAGCACAGGCCACACTAATTCTCATGAACTATGCAACATCAATACCATGGTACCTTGACAGCTTGACACTAACTAAATTATTTGTAAAAATGTTGAAATTTTCAAAAAATATTTTTTCAAAGAGGAAAATTTTGTGAGCAAAAATTAAGAATTTTCTTCAGGAATATTCTTCTTTACAACTTGGAGCCTTAAAATGTAATTAATTATTTGACAGATGTGTGTTGAAGCTGCCGTTGTACTACGGTACTTAATCCTTTCAAATAGCTGCTGTGTAGAATGTTCAGGGTTCAGTGAACCTTTCATTTTGGTCCAAATTAGTTTTGCACTTCTTCACCGGAGCGAGTACGCACCATCAACTATGGCCTGTCAATAAATTTTCACTTCTGTGGTTGGACAGTCCCATCAGGCAGGCTAGAGTTTATGGTTTCTTGTACTCATGGCCCATCAGCTACAGTTGGCACAAGGAGTTATTTACAAATGTTTTAATTATGTACTCAGCTTCATGAAGGAATTTTTTTCTTTCTGAGTAAGTGTAGGGGAACTACCAGAATAAGGCCCTATATCGCCATGGGCATTACCAGAATAAGGGCCTGCATGAGGTGGAGCGGAGGCCGTTACATAGTGTAAAATTTGACAAATTATTTTTATTTTATTTTATTTACTGTGACACCCAGCCAAGTATCTTCTGGGTATCATGGGAATTTAAAAAAAAAGGTAACACCAGGATTTTGCCCACCAGATTTTCACGTCTCTGTGGGCATTTCAGAAAGACTGGCTGCTTACATAAGGTGTTGTCCATTTACACTGCTGCAAGGTGCAAATTTTTTTACCTTATTGGAATTGTTTCTTTATGTATGAATCAGTGTTGAGCAGATATCCAGATTTTCCAGATATTCACCTCGGATATCAAAACTGACATTCAATGGATGTCACTGGGAGAGATATCCGGTCTGATATCCGAAATGCTTTATATCATTCATCGTGATATCCGAAAATTATGCCAAGTATAAAGATGTTGATATGTGATCTAAATATCAAATCTAGGGCTGGATATTAAGGTTAGTGATTAGTAAGTAGTTTAAGTTATTAATTAGGTTAGGTTTGTAGGCTCCCAGCTATCTATCTTTTTTTTTTCTTTTTTTTTTTTTGCAACTAGGGTGACAAGAATCCTCAAACAATTTTAAATTGTTTTGAGGACATATTTTTAGAGGTCTCTTCAAAGTTGGAATCAATAGTAGTAATTATTATGGCTATACTTTCTTTTTTTTAGAAATTATGACTTATTTTTGCGAATGTTTTTTACAAAAAAATTATGTGCGACAAAATATTTCTTTCAAAAAAAGAATGTTGCCTTTGGGAGATTTTTTGCCCCCAAGAAAGAGACTAGCACCCAAGATAATTGGCAAGCAAATTTTTGAATTTTTAATATCCAAATCTATTCATACTCGATTAATAAATAAAAGACGGATATCCAAGAACACTGATATCTGGGTCAGATTGAAATTTTTGAAAATTTGATATTCGGTCAGGATATCTAAATGTTTTTAAAATAAAAATGTAATATCTTTATCCAGTGCATAAAATAATCACAAATATCCTTATGTGGCGAATATCCCAAAAAAGTGATATCTTCCCAACATTGGTATGAATGTGACGGCATGACCAAATCCACCACATGCAGATCTCCCATGTGTCATAAATGCAGTAGGATCGGAAAGTGGTATTCTAATTCCAGGCCATATTATGTTACATTTTACCATTGAGAGGAAGCGCAGGTAAATGTCACACAGAGTTATAATCATGCATATTTGCAAAATTATGGAGAACTTTCATCATGAAGTTTGTTTTTCAATTATTTTGACTTATAATATTAAGGACTTATATGCTTTGAAGGTTCTTTGATTTTAATAGTGAAATGCTTATAGTCCTTTCATCCAATTTACATTTCAATCCCAAAAAAATGTTATTTAGGCTATCCTAACAATATGGCTTTCTTTTTCTTTATAGAATTGCATTTATGTATTTATGTTTCTCTTGTGACCAAGGCTTTTTTTTTTCCCAACTTTGGGACATTTGAAAAATTCCAAAATTAGTTGAATTCACATTAGGAAAAAAAAATCAAAACATTTGTGATGTTTTCTCAAATAAAAGAAAAACTTCCCTCCATTTTTATTTTTTTTGGGTGCATCTAATCTTTCACAAGGGTGCAGTCTTGTAAGCATATTACTTATACATAGTTCACTTCCCACTGAAGCATGTAATGTAATACTAACTGGCCATCATCACAAAGAAAACGTGGATTGCACACCAAAAATTTCGACTTTAGAAAAATAATAGATGGAAACAGGCGTAGTTTAATTTATTTGAACTAGTGTTTGTTGGTGAGAAATTTTGTGGAAACTTTTGCAGTTGGGAGAAAGAAAGAATATATTTCATTTCAGATTCCTCCTTTTATGAAGGAAAAATTGTAAAAAAATTGAGTTTCTTTCTTGGAGAAAATGTTGGCACATTTGCCCTCTTTTTATTTTTGAGACAGATTGTCACCACTTTTATACTGTTTGCACAGTTTTCTAGAGGATTCTTGCCAACTAATGTTGAACGTATCTTGGGATGCTTGTTGTCTACTTCTCCATATAAATATTTCAAAATACCCCCATTCAAATATACAACATTTAAAAATCTGACTATTTAATTTTAATGTAGCAATCACAGACTTACTATTCATTTTACATACACCATCAAAAATTTGATCTAATTATCACTTAATAATCATTTAAGCAGCCATGGATTTCGGATTTATGTTTTTCCAAGTGTACTCTGCTCCACTTCTGTGTTAAGGGTAGAAGTCAAATATTCATTACTATGATATCATGTTGTTTCTCATACCTATCATGCATGCTAGTTATGGTGGACACACACTAAAGGTAAGCAACATAATTGAGAATGGGGTAAGTTAATTGTGCTAAATTCATTTGCAAATGAAAGGTTGTAAATAACTAAAAGAATTCAGCTTACTTTAGATCTCAGTTCTATTTTTTTAAAAATTATATAAAGAAGTTGCTAGATTTTAGAAAATTTGGTAACTTCTTCATGGCATGGCAAAATCTCTTGTCTCAATCATTTTTTATTTGGTAACCTAAAGTGAATTTTTTGGCTTTGATGAAAATAAATAATTACTTATTGTCCTTGATTTTGTGAAATATTATATACTACCCGACTTGACATTAATTTTGAAAAGGTTTTGCTAGACCAAAAAACATTCACATGGAGTCTTGGAGTCTAATAACCTTTTGATTTTAAAAACAAAATCGGATTCATAGAGAAGTGCATAAGGAGGATGTTTACAATAGTGATCTACATGGATTTGTTTTTCAAAAAAATTAGGTTTAAAAATTGGCAAATTTATTCCAATTTGCACCAAAAAATGGTCCAATTTTTTTCCATTTAAAAAAAAAAAGGTGCCAAAGTTCCTTAAAAAAAGTAATTGGTCATGTACTTTTTTCAATTTTATAGATGTAACATCACTAGGGCATTAATTGGCAACACATTTTGTAGAAAAATGTTAAAATTTATTCCAAATCTCAAAAGATAAATCTAGTATAACCCATCAAATCCATTTTTGATGTTACTTTATGCATCCATAAGAATCTTCCAAAACATCATTTATGATTTTTCATGATTGATCATATAATTATTACAAAACATGAATATTCCAACAATGATTTCATTAATTAACATTAAGACGAAAAAGTTAAAACAACCCAAAACAATTACTAAAAAATTGCACAATGTTAGGCTCAATAATGACCATGGCTTAATATGATGAAATTAGCAAAAGGCACCACAAACTTTAACACCTAGATTGATTGGCTAGATATATTGATTAGTTTAAATGGTTTGCTATTAGTAATTTCTAGCTTTTTACAACCCTAGTTTCATGTTTGTAGGTGAGGATTGGGATGTGAAAAACTATTGTTGTAAGGCCAAATGTCGAATATGGGTGGAATTATTTTTAGGTTCACATTTTAACCTCATGATTGTGAAATAACATTTCATTTTCGAAATGTCCTTGCATAATGTAAAGCAATATGACAAGCTTTCCTCCTACTAGTATGGCAAAAAACTACGAGCATGAAGAGAATCATACACAAAGATGAAGATGTGTTAGAATAGATATGATTATGTTCATGACCATATTTTTTCATTATCATCTATAATATATTAGAATTGGTGGTGATTGGCAAAATATACTACAATAGGTATGAATAATAGAGATAGATCTATTTTTTGCATCACAAGGTAGTTGTTAATTTGATTTGATTTGAAAGGAGATGGTGCCCATTACACCTTAATAAACTAGTTTAAAAAAGGTTTAGGGCTTGGTGTCTACTACAGAAACTTTTAAAGGTTCATTTGGTGTATGCCTTGTAATGTTTTGTTCCCATGCCATTGCTCAACTATTGATTGATGTAAACCACAAACATTTTTTATGGTAGACACCAAACCCTTGGTTTTTTAGTTAATCAAATAAGGGGCAATGTTCATTGTCTTACATATTCACTTGACCACAACTTTGGGTGAAAATTTAAATTTGTTTCCATCATGCATGGGTCTTGATCTAATGTTGCTAGTTGCCATTAGTTCTAGCATATTATAAGTTTTTAAGTATGAAAGAGCATCTTCACATCCATTTTAACACATTTTTTTCTTCATATTCGAGCATGAGTTTTCATGGCTATCTTATTTATGCTGGGGTTGCATGCTGCTAGTTGCCATTAGTTCTAGCATAATATAAGTTCTCAAGTATGAAAAAGCATCTTCACATCCATTTTAACACATTTTTTTCTTCATATTCGAGCATGAGTTTTCATGGCTATCTTATTTATGGTGGGGTTGCATGCTGCTAGTTGCCATTAGTTCTAGCATAGTATAAGTTCTCAAGTATGAAAGTGCATCTTCACATCCATTTTAACATTTTTTTTCTTCATATTTGAGCATGAGCTTTCGTGGCTATCTTACTTATGGTGGGGTTGCATGTTGCTAGTTGTCATTAACTTTAGCATACTATAAGTTCGCAAGTATGAAAGAGCATCTTCACATCCATTTTAATACATTTTTTCTTCATATATGAGCATGAGTTTCCATGGATATCTTACTTTTGGTGGGGTGCATGTTGCTAGTTGCCATTAGTTCTAGCATATTATAAATCCGCAAGTATGAAAGAACATTTTCACATCCATTTTAACACATCGTTTTCTTCATCTTTGAGCATGAATTTCCATTTCTATCTTATTTATGGTGAGGTGTAAGCAAAGCTAGAACCTTAAATTTGCATTAGTTTTTTGGTCATCTTTGTCTTGCATGGGTTGTTCACACAACTAGTTCACACTTGAAAGCAAATCAAATTAGAAGCTTAAACATGTGCTAATATATCTCTTCATCTTTGCACATGAGTTTATTTTTAAGGATTTAAAACATGTCATTTCCACTTTTAATTTTGTGATTATCAAGACTTCATGATCAATGTTACTTGAATAAAATGATTAACTATATATAATTTGATTAAGATATAACTATTATAAATTTTTGACTAATTAAGCATGTCCAATATCATTGAATCCAAATTTTACTTTAGTCATATTGGAGTTTAATTACACATGGAGTATGTGACACCTATATGAATATTGAAGTTGTAATGTTGTCGTTGCATTCTATAATTCAAAGTTCAAACAACGATATGTCACAATGCATGATTAAAAGTACTTGACACATTTGTGAAGATTATAATTAAATTAACATGATTAAATTATATTAATCAAGGGTGACATGGATGTCAACATGTGTAACAATCAATGTTTAAAATTACATGTAATTATGAAATTTATAAAATTATAAAATAAAAGCATCTCTTTAATACTATGTGTTTCAAATTTTTAATTAATTTCATTATAGAGTTATGTTATTGAATTATTGAATTAAAAAATTTACATAAATTTTTTAATAGATATTTTGGATTAATGGAATGTCTTGAAATGTGAAATTATTGAAATAGTTTTAAATGTGAAATTAATTTAATTAATTTAATTTAATTTAATAAAACGTATTATATTGGGAATTATGGCCCAATTTTTTTTTTAATTTTTTAATTTTTCTTACATTTGAAAGTAAAGACATTAACAAATTGAAAGGAATGAAATAAAAATTTTCATTTTAATTTAATTTTAAATATTTTTTCATTCAACCCAATCTAAATTTAAAACATTAAATTCGAAAATTTGAAATAATTTACAGTATGTAATTAAATATAATTATGAAATTGAAAAATGAAAATTAGATAATGAAAATCAATTTATGTGAGAAATTTAATTCCATTATGAACATTAAAAATTACATTTAAATAACATTTTTAAAAATGTTTTTTGAAACACACATGTGTTTATATTTATGTGATTGCATTATAAGTCACATTATACACCACATGAAATGTTGGTTAAATGGTTAAGGATTTGGCTTATGGCCATGATTGTGAAGGTTCCATATTTTTCATTTATGATATCCTATAATTTTGAATTACATGATTAAAGTTAGTAATGTCAACATGTGATGAAAATAATGCTAATGGTAACAACATATTATCTATATATAAACACACACACATAGGGTTAGCAAATGACTAGTGAATAGGCTTGATGTTTGTCCAAAGTCCAAAAACATTATTTAAAAATATTTTAAAAAGGTTTTTGGGTGTAGTCAAAATTTAAAGAACCAACGATGCCTCTTCAAATCAATCCTTAGAAAGTAATGGATCAACCAACCATTGATGTGATAGAATAAGATTGGTTATTTTTTTTAAATAAAAATTATTTCATGATTTATTAGTTGAAACAAGTTTTTTTTGAACCTTATGATTGAAAATTTTCTTTAATTTACTATTCTATTAATGTATGTATGAAAATTTTCAAAAAAACATCATTTTCAAATTGTTTCAAGTTCTTTTAGGAGTTTGTTAAATAATGAAAACATTGATTACATTGTGTTAAAAATGTTTTTGTTATTCATTAGAATGATTTCAAACGTATCATCTATTCTTATAATATATTATGTAATATGAATGTTGTTATATAAGTAAATTTAAAAATTTCAACTTTAATTTAAGTTACCATCTTAAGACATTAAGTATTTACAAACAATGATCACAATTGAACTCTTTGGGTTGACTGTGTCAATTAACACTTTCAGTCAACATAGACACAACATATTTGATCCTTTCGATCATTCAATGTGTCACTGTGCTCCCAAATTTGACATTGAGGCAATAATGCTTGAAAAGATTCCTTGATTAGAAGTGGAAGAGCATTTGAAGTGGTCCAAGAAGTGGTGGTTCCTTTTATATGCAACCAACTAGTGGGTACCCGTGACCTTCGGACACTGTGAAGTCCCCCAAAAGTGAGGTGGGGGGGGGGGGCAAGAAAAAAAAGACAAAATTATCAAATATATTTGGTTGGTTTTGACTGTGTAGTCAAAGATATAAAAACATGATTACAGTTGTTTACTTCATTTCCGGCTTTATAGCCAGTTTTGGCACAATTTTCTTGAGGAAGGTCACCACATTTTTCTATGGAAGATCCCCACTGTGGCTACAAACAAAAAATCTTAAAAAAATAAAATAAAAAACAACACTGCTAGGGACGACCTGGGGTCGGTCGCTCTTAGCAACTACCTCCTTACTATGAAATAAATTGCCACATGATTGTCTCCTCCATTCCATGGATGGATGACGGGAGCCCGACCCCCAATAGAAAAAAGAAAAAATTTCTCCCTTTCCCCCTCTCCCCAAAACCCCAAAAAAGGAGAAAATTGGCTGCATTAATTGCATATCGAGCCTTCTTCAGTGCCTGCCTGAAATTTTTATTATGGGCCAATACCCCTTCATAACAAGATGGATACCTATTGTGCTATAAATAGGGTAGAATGGGCAATTCCCTGAAACAGTGGAGTTTTGCAATTTAAGAAGGGCCCGCGCCCTCCCCCTCTTTGCCTTGGATGGATGGAGGGACAAATGGATGATGGGATGGACGACGGGACAAATGGATGGAAAGGACGACCACCCAAGGATATTATATAAGTAGACTATGTTGATCTCCTAATCAATAATTACTTCAATAGAAAAAGGTTGGAAATGATGCCAAAGTGGACCAATGATAAGGACATGGAGAGGACAAGGAATTGACTAAAAATCTACTTCGATCCAAAAGGTGCATCAAGCAATAGTCCAAAAAAAAGGCTAGAAATGATGGCAAAATAGTTTTAAAATAAGGACATGGAAAGGGCAAGGAGTTGGTTGAAAATCTATTTCCAAGAGGTGCATCAAGCAATAATCCAAAAGGAACGGGTTATAAATGCTATCAAAGTAAACTAAAGATAAGGACATGGAGAGGGTGAAAAGTCAACCAAAAGTTTATTTCCGAAAGGTGCATCAAATGGTAATCCAAGAGAAAGGGGTTAGAAATGTTGGCAAAAAAAACTAAGGATACGAAAATGTTGGCAAAATAAACTAAGGATACATAAAGGGGCTAGAAATGTTGGCAAAGCGAATTGAGGATAGGGACATAAAAACGGAAAGGAGTTGGCCAAAAGTCTATTTCTAAAAGGTGCATCAAGCAATAGTCCAAGTTAAATGGGCTTGAAATGTTGGCAAACTAAATTTAAAATACTAACATGGAGAAGGTGAAGAGTTGACTGAAAGTCTAAGTTTCCAAGAAGTGCATCAAAGTGATAGTTCAAAAAAAAGAGGTTAAAAATATTGGCAAAACATACTAAGGATAGGCATAAAAAGTAAGTAAGGAGTTGGCCAAGAGTCACTTCCTTGAAAGGTGCATCAAGTAATAGCCTAGGAATTGGATCAAGCCCAAGATTTGGTAACAATAATCAAGACATATTTTCAAGAGAGAAATGATGACAGCATGCATTACAAAGTGTTCATCTAAAACCTTATTATGCACATGAAGAAAGAGAAGACCAAAAACAAAATGATGAATGAGGTTGTCACCATGTTCTTATAAACCAAACATGCAACCTTTTTGCAAGAGTTCCATAATTTCTTGACCATTTGATATGTGATGGTTTTCCAATGTGAGAGTGTTCATTACCTTACTTGTTACCAATTCTTACATAATTTTTACTTTTTGATTCTATAACTTTTTGATTTTCACATTTTTTAATAGTGAGGGGTGATGATAACATTTACATTGGGTTTCTTTTACTTGCATATTGTTCTTTGGGTGTTGAAGGAAGTTGAAATTTACTTAAAATGGTACAATCATAATTTGAAATTATTTTATGTTATCTTCTTAAAACGCAAGCTTAAAAGTTTGATTGAAATATTTTATCACCTCTTCTTTTAAAAAGGTGAATCATTTAATTCTTGTTTAATTTTTAAGAATTGGTTGTTGTAGTTGTCAAAGCATAAACATGATTCCAATTGTACACGATTGAAAAATAAGATGAGAGGAAAAACCAAATTAAAAGGCATTATAATTAATAAACAAAACATTGAAATACACCTTAACAAACTCAAAACCCTAGTGCCAAATACATAATTAATTAATTAATTAATTACATTTTGAAATATGATATAATATTTTCACAAAAATTTGGCTAGCATTTGGGTGTGATCATAATCAATTGAACCAAAAATCATGTTGGACGACTTTTAAACTATCAATTTTTTCAAAGATTTATGTAATGCCATTTTAACGTCATGTTGATAAAAAAGAATTGTGCTAAATGATTTATATGAGTGTTAAAGAATTTTTTTTAAATCATTTAATTTAATAATGGCTTGCACTCATAATATTCAAGTTCAAAATGAATGGATTGCACTATAATGTGTTGAAGATTTGTGTTGTTGACGATGGGTGAAAGTTTGAAGTGATGATTTTAGTGAAATGTCTTTTTGAAACATGTGTTAAATTTTGACACTTATATAATGATATTTCACCCCATAATATCTCATGTTCCACCAAAATTTGAAGCCATACACTAGTAGAAAAAGATGTTTTTTCGATTGGTTCTTTCAACTAATTTTTAATTGCAAGCCACAAATTTTACAACTAAAATCCTTTTAGTTGCATTGGACAAGTTACATAAGAAAATTTAGTTGTAGGCAACATGGATTATAAATGTAAAAATAAAGTCAAATAAACATAATTTCATCCTTTCATTTATTGTACATGTATTATCATTTGTGACCTACCATGCAAATAATTTGGTCACTTTAACAACAAATGATGTGTTGCCAAGTGGCAACATTGTTTTGATATTTCAAAATTATTTTTATGTAATCTTGAAAAAATCCACATCATCCATTTTGTATGGTCTTAGAATATGAAACATGGAAAAATAGAAATTTGTCACATGGCATACTAATTGTTTCCATTTATTATTTGGTGTCACGTGGCATATAATTGTTGTCCACTTATCTTTTGAAGGCCAATTATTTGGTGACACATGGCACATTTCAACCCTATAATTTAATATTTAATAATTTAATTAACTAATTAATTTTGGATTGCTTAATTTAATTTTAATAGGATGTCAACACATGGATAACTAAAGAAGGTTTAGGCCCAAAGAAGGAAGTAAATAGGCTTAAGTATTTTAAAGATAATCCTATTTATTTTTTATTTTAGTCTTTAAAGTTGAGCCTCTTTGGTGCATCCTTTAAATGACATTTGCACTTTGAAAATTTATAATGCACATATTTATATGATTTAGGCTCCACATTACGTTGCACTACTAGTGATGATAATTAAATTATTTTATATAGATGCAATAATTTTGTTGTAATCGATTTTGTCTTTCCAAAAAGTAAAATTTTGTAAATTTCACTATATGTCATTTTGTTCCGTTAATATTTTGTTACATTCTTGATTTGTTATGCAAAATGCCAATGAAAGTCTAATTCATTAGAAAAGTTCACGACAAGATACAAATAGATTAAAATTTAAAAATATTTTAAAACATAATTTTTAGTATTATGATTCATACTAAGGAATGACTCTAGAATTGTGGTAGTGACAATCACCAAAATACCCATCTTACATAAACTAGTTCCGATGAGACATCATCATTGGAATATACATGAAAATATTGAAAGGCAAAGGATATGGCTTAAATATAGTTGCAAGTGTCATTAACCTAGTTGCAACTTATTTTGTAACTACTTCTTACTACCCATGTTTATATTAACTTAGCTTACCTACAAATTATACCAATTATTATAAGTAATAAAAGTTCATAGCTAATAATATAATAAGAATACATTATTCTTATTATTTTTATAAAATGTTAATAATAGTAATAATAATAATGATATTATTGTTATAACTAGTAGCTAGCCTAAACTAGATATATTATTATTATTATTATCTCAATTGTTATATATTGCTCTTATTAACTATGATAATCAATATCTCATGATAATAGTGATAATGGTTTTAGTAGATATAACAGATATTTATTAATAATTACTGAAGAATTGTATTTGAATCCCACTTTTCATAATCAAATAACAAATTGTGAATTGAAATAAACATTTTCAGAATTGAAATATTAATTTCCAGAATTAATATATGAACAATATAAATACATATGCATAATTAATATGCAAAAATAAAATTATATATATATATATATAATTTGTAATATATCCTAATATAACTTTAACACACATAAAATATTACCCCTAAGTCACCATAAAATATTTCTAAGGTTGTGACTAACTTGGTGACTATTGTGGTTAATGGGATACATCAGCCTATTTATGGATGAAAATAGTCCTTAAAAACTAGTTTCCAACCCATACCCATAAGATGAAAATTTCAATAATCACAAGATAATGATAAGAATGACCAAAATAATTGAAATTTAATCTTATGGTTGCAAACACTCACAAGCTAGTCACAAAGGACTATAAGTCACATGTAGTTGCAAATGACATGGTTACACTTTGGTTGATTTTTATTAGTGATATTATTGACCAAGTGAAATGTGTATGTTTGTGATGACAAGAAAGAAAGATCAAAAACATGCCAATGATTGAAGCTTATAACCCTTAGGTTTTTGAAACTTTTAATAGTGTACAACTTCAAAATTTGACAATTCAATTTCTCATAATATTTAAAAACAATTAATGCCAAATTTGTTAAAATACTATGATAACATGCTTTGACTTGAATTCATAGATGTTGAAAAGGTGAAATGATATCTTTGAAGCTATGACTCTACATGTTTTCAAGATGACCACCTTCAAATGATTAAAATTTGTGAGGATCATAACATAATTAGGACCAATTTGCCAAAACTTTGGGAAGCAAAATTTAAACATGAGAATCATGTAATTTGATCAATATAATGAACGTGTGCCAATTATGGTGAATAATTTTACTCCTTCAAACAAGGAAGAATATAGCAAATGAATGACATGAAACAACTAATTAACAAAAGTTGTGTGTTGAGAAATATAAGCATCAAGGAAAGTAGTGAAATGAAATTAAACTCATTGGTCATAAAAATGGCTTTTCAAAATTATCACATGCAAGAAAACAAGTAATGTTAGAAACTTAGACATAATTTGTAACTGAAAATGTTATATCTAATTTGACACTTTTTCATAGTTTATATTTTGTATTCTAATAAATATTTGGGAATCATTAGTGGGTTTCCAATGTTGTTTTTTCAATAATTTTTTTGGCATAAACTCCGATCACTTGGTTAACATTTAGATGATTAATTTTCAATATGGGATGAAAACTGAAGCCACAACACACAAGTTGTGAAATTAATCAAATAAATATTCAAAAACCATCATGTGAATTTCTTACATAAGATTAGGTAAGTATGACAATTGTTGTGTTGAATTTGGTTTCTAAAAAAAATTGAAAATTTTGAAAAGTACTTGTTAAAAATGGTGAGCCCCAAGGTTTTTTTTAGTATTAAAAAAATAAATTTCCAATTTTGTGGTTTAGAAGTTTGGGTAATTTTTTTCAAAATTAAAAAAAAATCTAAATTCCAAAATTTTCCAAAATACATTTTTAGAAATATGTGAAAATTCAAAAAAATAAAATTTCATAGTACCTTTTCAAAACTAGTTAAATTATTTTTGAAAATGTCAATTTTTTATAAACCATTTATTTAAAATGTTAAAAATTAAAAAATTTATTCCCCTTGGATTTCAATTTTTTTGGAACTAGGTTAGTTTTTGACGATACGTAAATTTAATTGCACACTCACTTGAAGAAAAATTGTTGTTTGCAACCAATTTTTGCAACTAAAAATATCATTTGCAATTGTTTTTCGAATGTTTTTGTAAACAACATTTTTTAATGACAAAAATTGATTACAAATGATAATTTCTTAAAATAATCATTTGAATTTTTCTCATTTACAATGATTACGGTTTGGGGGTTATAAATGTGATATCTTACATGAAATAAATGTGAACAAAGTTGAAGAATGAAGAAGGAATCAAAGAAGAAGACTATAGAAATAGAGCTTGAGAAAAAAGTTATGAAAATCAAAATAAAAAAACATGAGTTAAAAATGAAGGTTTCTGAAATGGAAACCATTAAATCCATTATTGAAGGAAAGGGGACATGGTGAAAAGAGCAGATAATCTTGAGTTGAATTTGACAACATTGAAATTTTTAAAAAAAAACAAAAACAACAAGACCGTGCATGCACATTGACATGAAAGGAGGACAAAATATGAAAATTGGTGGAAACCCAAAAGCTTCTTGCTTTAGGCCAATTCACAATACCCAATTATTGAAAGAATCTTTTAATCCTTTGATTCGGTGGAACACTATTTTTTTCCATTTTTGCAAAAGAAAGTGGTAAAAAATGTTGTAAAAGTTCTCATTTTGTTAAGGGTTTAAGAGTTGACAAAAGCTACCTATATTATTGCCAAAATTACATAAATTATTTTCTTACAATTGGAATGAATTTTGAAAAATAAAATAATTATTTGATACCTTAGTGTCAAACTTGAAAAACTACTAGATACTCATTTGTGTGGATATCACTTGATACCTTATTGCTCCAGTGATTGAGCATTTGTTGTTGGAAGACTAATCTATTTTTCATCCATTCATTCATCCATCCATCCATTTGGATGATTTTATGCTCTTGAAGTTGATGAAAAAACTCATCCATTCGTTTACCCATTTGGATACTCCAATCCTCTTGAAGTTGTGAAAAAGCTTAGATATTTTCATTTGTTCATTCATCCATTGGAAATTGGAATTGTTTTATCTTTTTGAAGTTGATGAAAAGATCATTTCTCCACAACCAATGCACTCTTAAGTAATGAGCAAGAACATCTAATGGTGAAAGAGAGATGAGAAAAAAAATGCAAAACTACTATTACATCTCCCACCACAAACCTAAGAAGAAAATGTCATCATGGAATGAAACAAGATTGCAAAGAATTGCACAAATGTTTTAGTGTAATGAGAAGGCATCTTACCCAGTTTATTCTTTCTTCTGTTTTTAGCTAGGCAGCTCAAAAAAATTGAACCCTGTTGAATTGGTTTTGAATTGTTCTTTTTTAAACACTCCGCATTTTCTTCCCTTTTGTTTTTTTTCTCATGAGACCTGCCATGTAAATCACAGGACAAAATAAGGAAAAAAAATCAAAGCAGGTCTTTATACATGGTGAAGCCCATGGTCTTAGGGTTTACCCTACACATAAAAAACCAAGGACCATATCAGCTTTGAAAATGCAAGTAGCTCAATGTGCGTAATGACTCTGCCTATTATCACAAGTTCAAAGTTCAAATTTCAAGCCATTGTTGTGGGGTTTCTGGCCAGATGAAAATTACAGCATTTTCTAGTGTTGGGCAGTTATTAGAAATGGCACCAAATAACCAATGGTCATTAGGCAGTTCCCTCAGATTCATAACCATGGTTCTTGAAACAAATCAAAGGACAGGGTTCAACCACGTTTTTCTAAAATCAAAGAACAGATCTCAAATCATGGAAGGGCCTGTACTTCTCCAATACGTACATAATTGTAGTTTTTAAACAAAAGTAAGAAGCAGTCAAATAAGCTTCTTGCCAAACTTGCGAATGATTTCATTTTGTGACAATTGTGAATTGTTTGAGAGTTTGAAATAACAGTGGGTTTCGCTATCATTTCACAAGAAGACTTTGTCAAATTTGGCTACAATTACGTTTTTTGGATTTATAAAACCTCTAGTTGGAGAAACTTGTAGCTTTTGTTTGTTTGTTTGTTCTTTTTTTCTTTAAATTTTTTTTTTTTGATGTCATGAAAGTGGAATGATCCACAAGAAGATTTAGCCAAATCTTGTTAAAGCTATAGATGAAAATATTTTTAAAAAGTATTTATATATATTTGGCTACATGCTAGAACCATGTGTAGAAAATTGATTTAAAAAAAGAAGAACTTAACAATACTTTTACAACATTTTTACAATGTGTTTAAAATTAAGTGTTAACAAAATGTTAATATGATCATCGATATTATGTTGTGATGACATTGTAATACATTATCATAATTTATCATTGTATTACAATGCCATTACAACATCGTATCACTTATTGATTAACACTTCACTAATGTTTCATCTTGAACATATTGTTAAAGTGTTGTAAAAGCACATATACATGGAGGAAGAAAATTTGTGATAAATTGTTACTAATCATCGGCCTTATCATTTGTCATCCTTGTAAGGTTTGGATTTTCTTAAAATAACTTGATTCCTCTATGTGTCACCTTTTTGTTACTTGTCTTCATCACAAACTTGCCCCCTTCATGTATGTAGATGTGTTTTGACTAATAAAAATCTCCAAAAGCACTTAGCAATACTTTTGGCTAATAAAAACCTCAAAAAAAAGCACATGGCCATACTTTTGGCTAAATATAATCTCAAAAAGCACATGCTTTTTTAATGCTTTTGGCTATGTACATCCGACAAATGAAAAGGCAGAGTTGGAGAGACTTCCCAAGCAGGTAAATTAAAATTTTGAATCACAGAATTCCCATTCTAAAGGTGCGTTCACACTTGGTCTTGGTGACTCTAGGGTAGAGTCCCGGAACACCATGCTAGCCATTTAGGACTTAAACCTAGTTGCCATGAAAATTTTATGTTAAGCTAGCATTCACTTAACATTGAGCTATGGCCCATTTAACAATGGGTGCCACCTAGGATGCCACCTAGATTTTCATTTAACACTGACTTAACATCAAGTGTGAATGCACCATAATGGTATGACATTTTAAAACAGAAGGAAAATAAAAAGAAGAGAAAAAGATCTCCTTCCTTGTCTCTCCCCTTCCCTCCCTCCCTCTCTTCCAAGCCCTCTTCTGCTTTCTTTGTCCAGAAAGCAAGAGCACAGAGAACCTTTGAATTATCATCATCTTGCTTTCCTATTTGTGGCAGCCAAACAAGGTGCTGTTTGCAGGAGGATGGAAGGAGGATTGTCATGTGGGGTGCTTTCTATTACACCCTAGTGAGAGAAGGTGGGCCCTTATAGACCTGTTTTTCTCAACTTCAGGCGGGGGGGGGGGGGGGGGGTT
>Ga0116227_10004826_pt1 | contig 28983 bp, 22 predicted proteins | sample S1TSphgellanicum_FD_89693 | JGI IMG/M metagenome (GOLD analysis project Ga0116227, IMG submission 89693) | Host-associated microbial communities from peat moss isolated from Minnesota, USA - S1T2_Fb - Sphagnum magellanicum MG | ecosystem: Host-associated > Plants > Peat moss > Unclassified...
ATTGCGCGCCACCGAAACTCGGGAGAGTCACGGCCGGTGTCGATCTGCCATCAAGATCATGTCTGGACGCATATGCGGTCCGGTATCGAACTGCGCACTCGTGGTGAGGCAGGCGTAACCGCAGACGGTGCAAATATGCCAAAGCGCTTGGCGTACCAACCGCGCGTCGCGCTCCAAAGCCACTGCAGCAGCCGACCAGTGGTGCGATGCGAACCACACGTTCACCGTTGCGTCATGGCGCGCGGGCAGCATGCCCGACATGCCGACGACGCAACACCCCAACGCTGCAGCCAGCACCGCCGTCGCCTCCGCGTCGGCCACCACCGACACGCCGACACTGTCGGTGCGCACCGTCTGGATTTCGGACCTGCATCTGGGCACGCCCGGCTGCCAGGCCAAAGCCCTGCTCGACTTCCTACGAGATGTGGAGTGCGAGACGCTCTACCTCGTCGGCGACATCATCGACGGCTGGCAGCTGCGCCGCTCCTGGTACTGGCCGCAGGCGCACAACGACGTCGTGCAGAAGCTGCTGCGCAAGGCGCGCAAGGGCACGCGCGTGATCTTCATCCCGGGCAACCACGACGAGTTCGCGCGCAAGTACCTGACGCACAACTTCGGCGGCGTGGACGTGATGGAAGAGGCCATGCACGTGACGGCTGACGGCAAGCGACTGTGGGTCACGCATGGCGACCTGTACGACGGCGTCATCCAGTGCGCGCGATGGCTGGCCATCGCCGGCGACCTGGCCTACGAATTCACGCTCAAGGCCAACCGCTGGTTCAACCGCATCCGTGCCAAGTGCGGCCTGCCGTACTGGAGCCTGTCGCGCTATCTGAAGCACAAGGTCAAGCGCGCGGTCAGCTACATCAACGAGTTCGAGAATGCGGTGGCGCGCGAGGCGAGGAAGCGCGGCGCGCATGGGGTGGTCTGCGGCCATATCCACCATGCCGAGATCCGCGAGATCGACGGCATCCTGTACTGCAACGATGGCGACTGGGTGGAGAGCCTGACGGCACTCGTCGAGCACTTCGACGGCCGGCTGGAGATCATCGACCGCGGCGACGAAGCCGCCCTGCCAGGCATGCTGCCCGCAGCAAAGTCCAGGCCGCAGCCCATGGCATTGCCGGTGCCTGCGGCCGCGAAGGCCGCGTCGCCCGAGACGGTCAGCTCAGCTTGAGCAGCGCCTGACCCGCACGGACCTGCACGCTGGACGCGATGCCTTCGGCCAGCTCGAAGCCGGGCGGCACGAAGACGATGATGGTCGAGCCGTGCTCGAACCAGCCCATCTCCTGGCCTTTCACGTGTGGCGCGTTGCACGGCATCTCGTTGGCGCCCTTGCGGCCCAGGTGCAGCAGCACATCGAGGAAATGCAGGCGGATGCTGGCGACCAGGATGGCCGCCACGGGCACCAGCGCGATGGCGTGGCCGCTGGCCAACGTCATGCGCACGACGGCGCGCTCGTTGCGACAGAACAGCCGCTCCACGCGCTTGAGCGCCACGGGGTTCACATTCCAGGTGTCGCCGCTGAGATAGGTCACGTGTTCCACCGTGCCGTCGGCCGGTGCGTGGAAGCGGTGGTACATCGCCGACGTGAGCCGCAGCGTGACGAAGCGCCCGCCCTCGAACACGCTCGCATCTTGCGTCGGGCCGAACAGCTCGTCGGTCGCGTACGGAAAGCCCTTGGCCTGGTAGACCTGGCCCTGCTCGACGATGCCGGTCGCGCCGATGATGGCGTCGCTGGGGCTCGCGAAGATGTCGGGCCGCGCATCGAACACGCGCGAGCCCGGCTTCAGCTCGCGGGTGAAGCAGTCCTTCAGCGAGCGGAAGCGGGTGTGCTGAGCCTCGCTCAGATCCAGCGGAACGAACCAGCGCCACACGGCAATCGTCAGCTTCGTCAGCAGCGGGCTTTCGATGCGCGAGAAGCGGCCCATCAGCTTGGTGAGTGCGATACGCGGCACGCGGTTGGTCAGCAGGAAGTTCAGGTCTTCCTGCGCCACCAGGCGCTTGAACCAGCCGGGGCGCGGCAGGGCACGGCCGTCCATCCCGCCATCCAGCGCGGGCGAGGAATCTTGGTTTGTCATCGCTCAGAACTTCCGGGCCAGCATCTCGCGGAACACGCTGCGCCGAATGGCCTTGGCCGTCAGCTCCGGCGCCGTCCACCACCAACCGTCGGCGCGCATCTCGTCGCAAGCAGCGATGAAGCGGTCCATCACCTGGGCGAACTCGGCGTCGCCATAGTTCAGGCTGAAGATCAGCCGGCCCGTCCCCACCCAGCTCAGCGCCAGGCCGTGCTTGCGCAGGTAGAACTGCAGCATCCAGTGGTAGCGGCCGGGCTGCTCGTACATCACCGTCCAGATCGTCGACAGGTTGGCCATGCGAACCGGCGCGCCGACTGCTTGCAGGCGTGCGTTGAACTGCGCGCAGCGGGTGTTCCAGCGCTCGTCGAGGCCGTCGTACAGCGCGCGAACCTCGGGACGCTCGATGCGCTTCAGGAAGGCGGCCATCGCGGCGACGACATACGGATGCGCGTTGAACGTGCCGCGCGCAAAACAGATGTCCGCGGGGCGATCCTCGCGGTAGCGCTGCATCAACGCGCGGCTGCCGCAGACGACGCCCACCGGCAGCCCGCCGCCCAGCGTCTTGCCGTAGGTGACGAGGTCCGCCTTCACGCCGAAATACTGCTGCGCGCCGCCTGGTGAGAGGCGAAAGCCCACGAACACCTCGTCGAAGATCAACACGATGCCGCGCGCGGTGCAGACCTCGCGCAGCTTCTTCAACCACACGGTGTAGGCCTCGCGGTCGTAGCGGGCGCGGCGGCTGCCGTCGATCAATGCCGAGTCGCCCGGCGCACTCGCATTGGGGTGCAGCGCCTGCAGCGGGTTCACGAGCACGCAGGCGATGTCGCGCCGCGTGGCCAGCACCTTCAGCGAGCGCTCGGCCATGTCTTGCAGCGTGAAGGTCTCGCGCGGCGGCAGCGGGTTGCCGGGCCCCGGCTGCACGTCCTCCCACCAGCCGTGGTACGCGCCGGCAAAGCGCACCAGCCGCTTCTTGCCCGTGTGATAACGCGCCAGCCGCACGGCCTGCATGACGGCTTCGGTGCCGCTCATGTGGAAGCTCACTTCCTCGTGACCAGACACGGCCTTCAGGCGGGAAAGCACGTCCAGTACGCAGGGGTGGTACGCGCCCAGCACGGGCCCGAGGTCGCGTGCGGTGGCGACGGCCTCGTCGATGCAGGCCTTGTACGCGTCATAGCCCAGCACGTTGACGCCATAGGAGCCGGTCAGGTCGTGAAACCGGTTGCCGTCCAGGTCCTCGACCTGCGCGCCGTCGCTGTGCTGCAGGAAGGCGCCCACCTTGAGGTGCTCGCGCAGCACGGGGCTGAACTGGAAGGGCACGCGGTAGCGGCCGGTGAACTTGAGGTCGGAGATGGTGTCGCGCGCTGCTTCGGTGGCGGCCAGCGTCTTCGCGAAGCGCGTGTCGAACTCCGCGCCCAGCCGCCGCAATGCGGCGCGGCGCTGCGCGGCGACGTCGGCCGGCGCGCCATCGGCGACGAAGAACTGCGCCTCGTCATAGGCGTAGCCCGGCACCCAGCGCGCCAGCCGCTTGGCCATGCGCGAGTGGCCGGCCAGCGACCGATGCTTGGCGCGCGACAGCTCGATGCGCCGCTTGGCCGCCGGCAGCAGCGCGAGCACGCCCAGCGCCAGCGCCGACAGGGTGAGGGTCTCGTCCATCAGCTCAGTGCGCCTGGCCGTGGCCCACGTGGTCCATGGGATCGATCAACTGCCCGCGCAGCAGGTAGAAGGGCGACCTCCAGTACAGCAGCACGTCGTGGAAGGGGTCCGTGATGATCTTGAAGCCCCAGGCCAGGCCTTGCATCAGGTTCTGCGTGATCCACAACTGCACGACACGGAACACCAAGCCCGTCACGCCCAGGCAGAACCAGGCCATGCCCACGTCCTCGACATAGCCCTTGAGCCCCACGGCCGGCTCGATCAGGCCGCCCAGCGAAGGCGCCAGCCACAGCACGGCCGGCAGTGCCACCCAGACCGCCATCAGCACGATCTTGCGGCGGATGTTGTAGCCGATCTTGATCTCTTCCTTGTACTCGTCGGTGGCCTGGTTGACGTGGTCATAGCCGCGCGGCTCGAAGAAGAAATGACCCGCCTGACGCGTCGTCATCGACACGCACCAGGCCAGCAGCGCCGCCCACGCCGGGTTCACGAACACCAGGCCGTACGACACCAGGAAGCTCAGCGCGCTGATGAGGTGCAGGCTCTGGTTGATGCGGCTGTGGTGGTAGTAGCGGTGGTCGTCCCAGCGCTGGGTCTTCAGGGTTTGAAAGAACTCGTTCACGTCCCGTCCTCGTCTGTGGGTGGCAAGCGGGGCGGATGGTGGGCCGGCTGCGTGAAATCCACGTGACGGTCCGGTTGTCATCGTGCTGTTGCATGCGGCCGTGACCATCTCGCGCCATGACGACCTCCACCGACGCCGACGACATCCTGGTTGACGACCTGCCCGCGCCGCGCCACTCGCGCCGGCTCGCGGTGGTGACGGAGACCTACCCGCCCGAAGTCAACGGCGTCGCGATGTCGATGGCGCGTGTGGTGGACGGGTTGAACCGCCGCAACCACGACGTGCAGCTCATCCGCCCGCGCCAGCCAGCCAGGCTGACCTCCGCGCCGAGCGGCAACCCGGCCATCGACGAGGTGCTGACCAAGGGCCTGCCGGTGCCGCTGTACCCCAACCTGCGCATGGGCGTGCCCAGCAAGCGCGCGCTGGTGAAGCTGTGGTCGCTGAAGCGCCCGGACGTCGTGCACATCGCGACGGAAGGGCCGCTGGGCTGGTCGGCGCTGCAGGCCGCGCAGCACCTGGCGCTGCCCGTCACGTCGGACTACCGCACCAACTTCCACGCCTACGGCAAGCACTACCGGCTGGGCTTGCTCTCCAAGCCCATCATGGGTTACCTGCGCAAGTTCCATAACCGCTGCGACGCGACCATGGTGCCGACCGAAGCCATGCGCGTGCAGCTGGCGGACCGGGGCTTCGAGCGCCTGCACGTGGTGGGCCGTGGTGTCGATGCGCAGCGCTTCGACCCGGCGCGCCGCAGCGCCGCGATGCGCGACAGCTGGGGTGCGGGGCCGGACGATCTGGTCATGGGCTACGTGGGGCGTCTCGCGCCGGAGAAGAACCTGGGCGTCGTGCTCGCCGCGTTTGACGCCGTGAAGGCCGTGCAGCCGCGTGCGCGGCTGGTGTTCGTCGGCGACGGGCCGATGCGCGCAGAACTCGCAGCACGCGTGCCCGATGCGGTGTTCGCCGGGCAGCGCAGCGGCGACGACCTGGCCGCGCATTACGCGGGGCTGGACCTGTTCCTGTTCGCCAGCCTGACGGAGACCTTCGGCAACGTGACGACCGAGGCCATGGCCAGCGGCTGCGCGGTCGTCGCGTTCGAGAGCGCGGCGGCGGGGGAGCTGATCCACAGTGGCGTGAATGGCTGGCTGGCGGGGGCGGGCCGGGAGGCGGACTTCGTGGCGGCGACACGCGTGGCGGCGCTTGATGCGGACGCGCGGCGCGCTGTGGCCGAGGCTGCGCGCACAACGGCGCGGCGGCTCGATTGGGGCGACATCACGGCGCGGTTCGAGTCGGTGCTGGAAGGAGCGATCGCGCGTGTCGAACCGCCGTTGCTGCTGGCTGGATTGCGGGCCGTGGCTTGAGGTCGTGAGGCCCGTGCCGGGGCGAATTCCCGGCACCACTCTCGCCATCAGCCGCCGCGTTGCCTGGCATCCAGCCCGATCAGCACCGCAATCGCCGAAGCCACCAGCAGCCCCAAGCCGCTGAGCGTCACCCCAATCGCCACCCCCGCTGCCTCGCAGCCCGCATACGCCGCCAGCATCACCAGCACGCTCAGGTTCTCGTTGAACCCCTGCACCGCAATCGACCGCCCGGCACTCAGCAGCGTCGCGCCGCGGTGCTGAAGCAAGGCATTCAGCGGCACCACCATCGCGCCACCCACCGCGCCCACCAGAGCCAGCACGACAGCCGCGCTCGCCACGTCGCTGACCTGCGCCACCACCGGCATCAGCAGCCCCAGCGCAACGCCCGCCCACAGCCCGTGCCGCGCCTGGTGCAACGCCAGCCACCTGCCAGCCGCCGCCGCGCCGCCGATGACGCCCACGGCCACCGCTGCCTGCAGGTAGGCTGCCTGGCTCAGCGGCAGTGCCAGCGCGACGCCCGCCCAGCGCAGCACCGCGAACTGCAGCGTCGCGCCGACACCCCAGAACAGCGTCGTCGCCGCCAGTGACAGGCCGCCCTCGCGGTCGCGCCACAGCAGCCGGTTGGCGGCGCGGAATTCGCGCAGCAGCGTGGCAGGGTCGTGTGCCACGCTGCGCTGGCGCCTGCCGTTGTCGCGGATGCCCGCATTCAGCAGGCTGCTCAACGCGTAGATGAACAGCAGGGCCGCGAGCGAGCCCGTCAGCTTGTCGGCGGGCAAGTCCCAGCCGTCGAACGCGAACGCCAGGTCCGACGCCAGCCACTGCGGGCTCACCAGCGCGCCGCCCAGCACGGCGCCCAGCAGCGCGGCGGACACGACGCTGATCTCGATCCAGCCGTTGGCCTTCACCAACGCCTCGGGCGCGGCCATCTCGGTTATGAGGCCGTACTTGGCCGGCGCATAGGCCGCCGCGCCCAGGCCCACGACGGCCAGCGCGGCGACGGGGTTCAGGCCCAGCGCCAGCAGCACCAGGCCCAGCATCTTCACCACGTTCATCGCCGCCATCACCCGGCCCTTGGCGAACGCATCGGCCAGCGGCCCCACCCAGGGCGCGAGCAGCACATAGGCCGCCATGAAGCCGACCTTCAGCAGCGGCGCCCACCACGGCGCAAAACCTTGGCTGCCGAGCAGCGCGATGGCGACGATCAGCAGCGCGTTGTCGGCCAGCGCGGATGCGAACTGCGCACCGATGACCAAGCCGAAGCCACGCGGCAGCGTGGGCCGCGCAGCAGCGAGGGGCGGGGCGTCGGTGGAGGTGGCATGCACGAGCGCCGCACTGTGGCAGCACGGCGTGAAATGCCGATGACGCGGCGCGGTTCAGTGCCTCACGGCAGCGGGTGGATGCGCTCCTCGCGGTCCCACTGCCGTGTCGCGGCCGCTTCGACGAAGACGATGGCCTTGCCGTCCAGCGCGCAGATGCCGTCGTCGGCGACGAGATGCAGCGTTTCGATCAGCATCTTGCCGCCTTCGTCGTGGCCGATGGCCTTGAGATGGCCGTAGGCCTGGCGCACGAAGGTGGCGGCGGTGTCGTCCTGCGCGAGCTGCTGCGCGCTAGCGGACGACAGCACCAGCGCGACCGCGTCGAACGCGGCGGCGGGGCTGCCGGCCAGGCGGGCGTCGGCGGGCAGATGCGTGCCGTCATTGAGCTTGGCGCCGCCGATGCGGGGTGCCAGCTTCTGCACCTTGGCGCCGGCCTTGCGCAGCGCCTTCTCGACGGCCGCGATGCGCTTGGCGTCGGAGTCGTCGCTGTAGACGATGGCGACGCAGCGGTCCTGCAGCGACGGCGGGCTCTTGTCGATGATGCTCAAGGCGGGCGAGGGCGGCAGGTCCTGCACGGGTGCGGCGGGTTTCGCGGCGGGCGGCAGGGTCGCCATGCCGAGGCCGGCAGCGACACGCTGGGCCAGGCTGGCCTCGATGACGCGCAGGTGGCCCACCATGCGCTCGCGCACGGCGGGCGTCTCCACCTTGCTCAGCTCGAACACGAGGGCCGACGCGATGTGCGCCTGCTCCAGCGCGTTCTGGCTGCGCAAGAACATGCGCGCCTGGCTGTAGTGATCCGCAAAGCTCTCCGGGCGGATGCGTCCCTTCGGGTCCGGCTCGCCGGGCGCGGCAAAGCTTTGGAAGCCGCGCGGCGCCTCATACGGCGCATCGGCCTGCAGGCTGCTCGGCTCGTAGGCCACGCGGCCGGTGGGCACGCGCGTCTGCATGTGGCCGTCGCGCGTCTGCGTGTGGAAGGGGCACTTGGGCGCGTTGATGGGCAACTGGTCGAAGTTGGGCGTGCCCAGGCGCGACAGCTGCGTGTCCAGGTAGCTGAACAGCCGCCCCTGCAGCAGCGGGTCGTTGGAAAAGTCCATGCCCGGCGGCAGGTTGGCGGGGCAGAAGGCGACCTGCTCGTTCTCGGCGAAGTGGTTGGCCGGGTTGCGGTTCAGCGTCATGCGGCCGATGACCTGCAGCGGCACCAGCTCCTCGGGGATGAGCTTGGTCGGGTCCAGGTGGTCGAACGGGAACTTCGCCGCGTCGGCCTCGGTGAAGAGCTGCACGGCCAGGTCCCACGCCGGGAAGCGGCCATCGTCGATCGCCGTCCACAGGTCGCGGCGGTGCGCGTCCGGGTCGGCGCCGGCGAGTTGCACGGCTTCGTCCCACAGCGTGCTCTGCAGGCCCAGCACCGGGCGCCAGTGGAACTTGCAGAAGGTGCTCTTGCCCTTGGCGTCCAGCAGTCGGAAGCTGTGGATGCCGAAGCCCTCGATGAAGCGCAGCGAGCGCGGCAGCGTGCGGTCGCTCATGGCCCACATGACCATGTGCAGGCTCTCGGGCATCAGCGAGATGAAGTCCCAGAACGTGTCATGCGCGCTCGCCGCCTGCGGGAAGCCGCGGTCGGGTTCCATCTTCACGGCGTGGATGAGGTCGGGGAACTTCATCGCGTCCTGGATGAAGAACACCGGGATGTTGTTGCCCACCAGGTCCCAGTTGCCCTCGGTCGTGTAGAGCTTGACGGCGAAGCCGCGCACGTCGCGCGGCGTGTCCACCGAGCCCGCGCCGCCGGCGACGGTCGAGAAGCGCGTGAACACCGGCGTCTTCACGCCCACCTCGGTCAGCACCTTGGCGGTGGTGTACTTGGCCAGCGACGTGTGCAACTCGAACACACCATGCGCCGCCGAACCGCGCGCATGCACGATGCGCTCGGGGATGCGCTCGTGGTCGAAGTGCGTGATCTTCTCGCGCAGGATGAAGTCTTCCAGCAGCGTCGGCCCGCGCGCGCCCGCCTTCAGCGAGGTCTGGTTGTTGGGCACGGGGATGCCCTGGTTGGTCGTCAGCGGCGGGTGGCTGCCGCCGGCGGTGTGGTGAGGTTCGCCGCCGGTACCCACCTGGGCTTGGGCAGAAGGGGCTGGGCGGGGTGACTTGGCCATGAAGGCTCCTGGCGTTGGCTGGGTGCGAAGACTCTAGGAAGCCGCCTCGATCACGGGTGTAGGACTTGGCGCTGGATACAACTCCCACGCAGTGGCTGTATGCATATACAGTATTGAAATGGACGTTCAGGACAAGCTCGCCGTGCTGGCGGACGCCGCCAAGTACGACGCCTCCTGCGCCAGCAGCGGCGGCGCCAGGCGCGATTCGCGTGACGGCCAAGGCATCGGCTCGACGACAGGCGCCGGCATCTGCCACGCCTACACGCCGGACGGCCGCTGCGTGTCGCTGCTGAAGATCCTGCTGACCAACTGGTGCGTCTACGACTGCCTGTACTGCATCAACCGCAAGTCCAGCGACGTGCGTCGCGCGCGCTTCAGCATCGACGAGGTGGTGCAGCTGACGCTGTCCTTCTACCGGCGCAACGTCATCGAAGGCCTGTTCCTGTCCAGCGGCATCATCCGCACGCCCGACTACACGATGGAGCAGGTCATCGAGGTCGCGCGGCGGCTGCGCGAGCAGGAGCACTTCAAGGGCTACATCCACCTCAAGACCATTCCCGATGCGTCGCCCGAACTGGTCGAGCGCGCCGGGCGCTATGCGGATCGGCTGTCCATCAATGTCGAGCTGCCCAGCGCGGCCAGCCTCAAGGCCCTGGCGCCCGAGAAGGATGCCGTGGGCATCGAGCGCACGATGTCGCGCATCCACCTGCGGCTGCAGGCCGCGAAGGAGGCGAAGCGCGACGCTGAAGGCGTGCGCGCCCTGCCCGGCGCCGCGGCGCGCGCCGCCAGGCCGCCGGCGTTCGCACCCGCCGGGCAAAGCACGCAGCTCATCGTCGGCGCGGATGCCTCGGATGACCGCGCCGTGCTGCAGCTGTCCAGCCGGCTCTACACCGGGCAGGGCCTGCGGCGGGTCTACTACTCGGCCTACAGCCCCATCCCGCACGCCAGCGCCGCGCTGCCGCCGCAGGCCGCGCCGCTGATGCGCGAACACCGGCTGTACCAAGCCGACTGGCTGATGCGCTTCTACGGCTTCAACGCCGACGAGATCGTCACCGACGCCGGCTTCCTGTCGCTGCACCACGACCCCAAGCTCGCCTGGGCGCTGGCCCACCCGGCGACGTTTCCGCTCGACGTGGACCGCGCGCCGCGCGAGGCGCTGCTGCGCGTGCCGGGTCTGGGCGTGGGCTCGGTGGACAAGCTGCTGGCCGCGCGGCAGCTGCGCCGCCTGCGCCGGGCCGACCTGCTGGCGCTGGGCCCGGCCGTGAAGCGCGCGCTGCCCTTTCTCGTCGCCGTGGATCACCGGCCTCGTGCCGTCGACGTGATGGCCTTGTCGCGGCCGGCGCCGCAGCCGCAGCAGGCCGTGCTGTTCTGATGACGCTGCCGCTGCGCTTCCCTGCGGACTGGGACGGTTTCGCCGCGCAGCTGCCGGCGCTGCTGGCGGGCGACGCCGACTGGACGCGCGACGTCGGCGCCCAGGCGGCGCTGTTCGGCGCGCCTGCGCAGTCCCACGTGCAAGCCTGGCGGCCGCCCGAGGGCTGGCACGATCTCGGCCGGCGCGTCGCCATGCATGCCGACGACGCGCGCTACGCCCGCCTGCTCGCCTTCGCCCGCCGCCTGCAGCGCGAGCCGGGCCTGTGGGCCAACGTGCTGGACCCCGACCGCCGCCGCCTGCAGTCGCTGGCCCGGCAGGTGGACCGCGAGATCCACAAGATGCACGCCTTCGTGCGCTTTCGCGAGGTGGTGGACGAACATGCCGCGGGGGGCCGTCGTCACGTCGCCTGGTTCGAGCCCGCGCACCACATCCTGCGCGCGGTGGCCCCCTTCTTCGTGCGCCGCTTTGCGCAGCACCCCTGGGCCATCCTGACGCCGCGTGGCTGCCTGCACTGGGACGGCCGGCGCCTGACCGGCGCCGGCCCGGCGCGGCGGGAAGACGCGCCGCCCGAGGACGCCGGCGAGGCGCTGTGGCTCACCTACTACCGCAGCATCTTCAATCCGGCGCGGCTGAAGGTCGCGGCGATGAAGAGGGAGATGCCGGTGCGCTACTGGGCGCAGCTGCCCGAGGCCGCGCTGATCGGCGAACTGGTGCGCGACGCGCCGCAGCGCGAGGGGCGCATGCGCGGGGTGTGATCAGCGGGTCTGGGCTTCGAAGAGCAGCGCGAGCTGGCTGGCGATCAGCAGCTCCTGGCGCGTCCATGCCCGTGTCGCCCGCGCGTCGACCAGCCACAGCGCGCCGACGAGCCGGGCGCCGTCGTACAGCGGCACCTCGATGCGCGCCTCGGCCGCGCCGTTGAGGCCGGCCAGCTCCGCGTGGCAGGGGTGCAGCGCCGCGTCCGGCAGCGCCAGGGGCGCGGCGTGGCGGGTCAGCAGGTCCAGGTAGCGCGGCTGGCCGGCGGCGTTCAGCCCGCCCGGCGTGCCGACCTGCCAGTGCACGACATGGGCCAGCCCCAGGATGCGCACGCTGGCCGTCTTCAGCTCCGCCAGCGCCTCGTTCGGCGGTGCGGCGGCCAGCCGCGTGCGCTGGCCGCACAGGTGCAGCAGCAGCTCTTCCGGCGTCACGGGGGCGCCGCCTTCGTCGGCGGGGGGCGCGGCCAGCGTCGCACGGGCGGGCAGCGACAGACGCTCGATCTCGGACTGCAGCGCCAGGTGCTGCCACAGGTGCTCCAGCGCGCCGGCCGCATCGTGCTCGGTCTGCAGCAACTGCGCGAGCTGCAGGTGCGCCTGCCGCGCCTGTGCACGGGCCTGGATGCGCTGCGCCAGCGCCAGGCCGTGGCGTGTGGAGCGGATGGCGGCGGCGGTGTCGCCACGGGCCAGCGCGATCTCGGTCCAGGTGCGGCTGGCGGCGGCCTCCAGCCAGGGGTAGCCCTGGCGCACGGCGATGTCCAGCGCCAGCCGGCAGTCGGCCACCGCCCAGTCCATGCGCTGGCGAGCCAGCGCCGCGCGCGCCAGGTGCCAGTGCGCCTCGGCCTCGAAGACGCGGTGGCCGCCGCGCCGCGCCGCGGCCAGGCCGTGGCTGAAGTGGCGCTCGGCGGCGGGCAGGTCGCCCGTCTCGAAGCTGCCCACGCCGATGTTCAGCGCCAGCTTGGCGGCCAGGTAGCTGTCGTCCGCGCCGGCCAGGTGCTCGCCCGCGTTGCGCATCTGGCGCAGGCCACGCGCCCAGTCGGCCTGCGCGTAGTGGATCTGGCCCAGGCCGATGCGCGCCGCCACGCCGGTCTGCTGGTGGCCGCTGACCTCGGCCAGGTCCAGCGCGCGCGACCACTGTTCGCTGGCGAGCTGGTACTCGCCCTGCTGGTAGGCGATGCGCCCCAGCGCTTCGCACACGCGCGCTGCCTGCACCGGGAAGTGGCCGGCCGCCGCCAGCGCGCCGGCCTGCTCCAGCGCCGGCAGCAGCTCCAGCGCCCGGCCGCGCGGCTCCAGCAGGCCGAAGCGGGCGTACAGCGCATCGACCCCGGCCGCGGTGTCGCTGGCCGCAAAAGCGTGGGTGCTGACCGTGTCCAGCAGGCGGTCGGCGGCGGCAGGGTGGCGGTGTGAGACGCGGGCGATGCGCGCCAGCAGCTCGGCCAGGGCGTCGGAAGCAGCGGGTTGAAGCGTGAACACGGCAGCGGTTTCAGGTTGGTTTCTCACTGGTATTCTTGTCGATCGCGAGATCACGCCACGCCCTTGCTGAACAGGCCCGTAGCCTACAACCAGCGGCTGTAGACCAGTTTAAAACCAATTGACGGACTGGTTTGTTGGTATTAGAGTGGTATCGACCATCCCTGTCGACCATGCCACCTGTTCTCGATCCCTCCCTGCTGACTTCTCGCGACTCCGGTCGCCCCCCGCGCTGGTGCATCGGCATCGACGGCGGTGGCACCAGCACCCGGGCGGTCGTGGCCGACACGGCGGGGCGCGTGCTGGGTCGCGGCGAGGCCGGCCCGTCGGCGCTGGGCCAGGGGGCCGGGCAGGCCTGGCGCCACATCGCCGAGGCCATTGCCGATGCCGGTGTGCCTGACCTTGAGCTGGCGGATTGTGCGCTGGGACTGGGCTTGTCCGGCACCGGGGTGCCCGCGCAACTCAAGGCCTTTGTCGCCGCCGATCCGGGCGTGGCGCGGTTCGCGCTCGTCACCGACGGTCTGGCCGCCTTGCTCGGTGCCCATGGCGGGCAGCCCGGGGCGCTGCTCATCTCAGGCACCGGCTCCGTCGCCGAGGCACTGCTGCCGGACGGCAGCCGGCGCATGGTGGGCGGCTGGGGCTGGCAGATCGGCGACGAAGGCAGCGGCGCCTGGCTGGGCCAGCAGGCGATGAAGCTCGCGCAGGCCGCCTATGACAGCCGCGCCGCTGCCGGAACGCTGGTGCAGGCTGTCTGGCAGCAGGTCGGCACGACGCGCGAGGCGCTGCTGGGTTTCTGCGCCCAAGCCGGCCAGGGCGGCTACGCCAGCCTCGCGCCGCTGGTGTTCGAGCACGAGGCCGATGATCCGGCCGCCGCCGCGCTGCTGGCCGAGGCCGCCCGCGCGCTGGAGGCGCTGGCCACCGCCTTGCACCCCACCTTGCCGCTCGCGCTGGCGGGCAGCATCGCGCTGCGCCTGGGCAACCGCCTCAGCCCGGCCTTGCAGTCCCGCCGCGTCGAACCCCAGGGCGATGCCGCCACCGGCGCGCTCTGGCTGATCCAACAGGACATGAACCCCGCATGAGCGCTGTTTTCGATTTCAAACCGGATCCCAATGCGGCGTCGCCGCTGTACATGCAACTGGCGCAGAGCCTGGCGCAAGCCATCCGCGACGGCATCTTCCATGCCGACGAGGCGCTGCCTTCAGAGCGTGTGCTGGCCGAGCAACTGGCGCTGTCGCGCGTGACCGCGCGCAAGGCCATCGACCGGCTGGTGGAGCAGGGCCTCATCATTCGCAAGCGCGGCTCGGGCAACTACATCGCGCCCAAGCTGGAGCAGCCGCTGACACGCCTGACCAGCTTCTCCGAAGAGCTGCACCAGCGCGGCTTCGTGCCCAGCTCGCGCTGGCTGCTGCGCGGCTTCACGCCGGCCGCACCCGACGAGCAGCTGTCGCTGGAGCTCAAGAGCGGCGAGCGCGTCGCGCGGCTGGAGCGGCTGCGTTTGGCGGATCAGGTCGTCATGGCCTACGAGGTCAGCGTGCTGCCGCAGTCGGTGTTGCCCGACCCGCAGAAGGTCGAGGCGTCGCTCTACACCCACCTGGGCGACCGCGCCCCCGTGCGCGCGCTGCAGCACATCCGCGCGCTGAACGCGGACGCCAAGCTCGCCGGCCTGCTGGAGGTGGCGTTGGGCGCCGCCGTGCTCTTCATCACACGCGTCGGCTACCTGGCTTCCGGCCAGGCCGTCGAGCTGACGCATTCCTACTGCCGCAGCGACTACTACGACTTCGTTGCCGAGATGCGCAGGGACTGATGAAACGACGACTTGAGGGCGACATCCTCACGCCGCAAGGCGTCGTGAGTGGCTGCCTGGACATCGAGCGCGGGCGCATTGCCAATGTCAGCGGCACGCCCATCGACCCCGCACGTGCCGGCGCGAACGGCCGCGCCATGCTGCTGCCCGGTTTCATCGACACCCATGTGCACGGCGGCGGCGGCCGCGACACGATGGAGGGTGGCGACGCCATCGCGACCATCGCGCGCCGCCATGCCCGCCACGGCACCACCAGCCTGCTGGCGACGACGATGACGGCGCCGCTGCGCGACATCGAGGCCGCGCTGAAGGCGCTGGGCCCGGTCTGCCGCGAGCGCGGTGCGCAGTCGGCGCGCGTGCTGGGCGTGCACCTCGAAGGCCCGTACATCAACCCGGGGCGCCTCGGCGCGCAGCCGGCGCACGCCATTCCGGCGACGCTGGCCGAGGTGCAGCGGCTCAACGCCTTCGCGCCCATCAAGGTGCTGACGCTCGCGCCCGAGATGCCCGGCCACATCGCGCTGATCGGCCCGCTGCGCGACGCCGGCATCCGCGTGCAGATCGGCCACAGCAACGGCAGCTACGCCGACGGCGTGGCCGCGCTGCAGGCCGGCGCGGCCGGCTTCACCCACCTCTTCAACGCGATGAGTGCGCTGCACCACCGCGAGCCCGGCATGGTGGGCGCGGCGCTGGCGCATGCCGAGTACGCCGAGCTGATTCCCGACCTGCTGCACGTGCACCCCGGCGCGATCCGCGCGGCGCTGCGCTGCATCCCGGGTCTGTTCTGCGTGACCGATTCGACGGCCGCGGCCGGCATGCCCGATGGCGACTACCGCCTGGGCGAGCACACGGTGCACAAGTGCCTGGGCGGCGTGCGCCTGGCGGATGGCCCCCATGCGGGCACGCTGGCCGGCAGCGCACTGACGATGGACCAGGCGCTGCGCAATCTCGTGCAGGTGCTGGGCCTGTCGCTGCCCGACGCGTCGCGGCGCGTGTCCACGGCGGCGGCGGACTACCTGGGCCTGCCTGACCGCGGGCGCCTGAGCGAAGGGGCCTGGGCCGATGTGGTGGTGATGGATGCCGGGCTGACGCTGCGGCAGGTGTTTGTGGAAGGTGAAGAGATCGATGTCGTCGTTGATGCTTGAAGAGGCGCTGAGCGCGCCGGACGCGGTGGCCCGCCAGTTGGCGGCCGACCCGCTCAGTTACGCCCGCCTGGGCCAGGCTTTGCAGGAGGTGCCGCCCACCAGCGTGCTGACGATTGCCCGCGGCAGCTCCGACCATGCGGCCCACTACCTGGCCTATCTCGTCATGGCGCGGCTGGGGCGCCTCGTCACGTCGCTGCCGATGTCGCTGATCACGCTGTACCAGAGCCGCATTCACTGCGAGGGCCTGCTGTCGCTGGCGTTCTCGCAGTCGGGGCAGAGCCCGGACCTGATCGCACCGACGAAATTCTTCCGCGAAGGCGGCGCCCGCACCGTGGCCTTCGTCAACGCCAGCGGCTCGCCGCTCGCAGCCGCGGCCGAGCATGTGTTCGAGCTGCACGCCGGCCCGGAGAAGAGCGTGGCCGCCACCAAGAGCTACATCGCGCAGCTGGTGGCCGGCGCCCGCGTCGTCGCCGCCTGGCAGCAGGACGACGCGTTGCGCGCCGCGCTGGACGTGCTGCCCGGCGCGCTGGCGCAGGCCGCCAGGCTCGACTGGAGCGCCGCGCTGCCGGTGCTGCAGGACGCGGAGCGCCTCTTTGTTCTCGGCCGCGGCACGGGCCTGGCCGTCACGATGGAAGCGGCGCTCAAGCTGAAGGAAACCTGCGGCATCCAGGCCGAGGCCTTCTCGGGTGCCGAGGTCAAGCACGGCCCGATGGCGCTGGTGCGTGACGGCTACCCGCTGCTGGTGTTCGCGCCGCGTGGCCCGGCGCAGGCCGGCCTGATCGCCATCGCCGAGGAGATGAGCACGCGCGGCGGCCGCGTGCTGCTGGCCGCACCCATCGGTACGCGTTGCGCGACGGGCGTGCAGATGTTGCCGCTGGTCACGACCGGCAACGAAGACCTGGACCCCATCGCCCTCGTGCAGAGCTTCTATCCGATGGTCGAGGCCCTGGCGCGCGCGCGCGGCTTCAACCCGGATGTGCCGCCGAATCTGGCCAAGGTCACCAAAACACATTGAGAAACGGACCGCCATGAGCACCTTCGATCCCGGCCGTCTCGTGATGGTCGATATCCCCGGCCAGTCTCTCGATGCGCAGACGGCGACGTTCCTGCGCGAGCAGAAGATCCGCTCGGTCTGCCTGTTCCGCAAGAACCTCGGCACCGAGGACGAGGTGCGCACGCTGGTGCGGGACCTCATCGCTGTGCTGGGCCCCGAGGCGCTGATCGGCATCGACCAGGAGGGCGGCGCCGTCGTGCGCGCCACGTTCCTGCCGCAGCCGCCTTCGGCGATGGCGCTGGGCGCCGGCGGCGACGCGGCGCGCGCCGAAGCGGTGGGCGCAGCGGTCGCGCGCGGGCTCAAGTCGCTGGGCATCAACTGGAATTTCGCGCCGGTGCTGGACGTCAACAACAACCCGGCCAACCCGGTCATCGGCGAGCGCAGCTTCTCCAGCGACCCCGACGAGGTCACGCGCCTGGCGCGGGCCTGGATGCAGGGCTCACTGGGCGAAGGCGTGGCCTGCTGCGTGAAGCACTTCCCCGGTCATGGCGACACGCACGTCGATTCGCACCACGCGCTGCCCACGGTGGACAAGTCGCGCGCCGAGCTGGACGCGCTGGAACTGCGCCCGTTCAAGGCGCTGGCCGGCGAGGCGCCCGCCATGATGACGGCCCACATCGTCTACCCGCAGATCGACCCGGACCGGCCGGCCACGCTGAGCCCGGCGCTGCTGGGCGGCATCCTGCGCCGGGACCTGGGCTACGACGGCGTCGTCATCACCGACGCGCTGATGATGAAGGCCGTGGCCGAACGCTTCGGCTATGCACGCTCCGCCGTCATGGCCATCGCCGCGGGCGCCGACATGGTGCTGGCGCAGGGCTCCAAGGAAGAACAGCTCGTGGCGATCCACGCGCTGCGCGACGCGTTCGCCGACGGCCGGCTGACGCGGGTGCAGGGCGAGACCGCCTGCGCGCGGCTGGACAAGCTGGCCGCCGCCTATCCGGCCCGCGCCGTGGACGACGCCGCCGCGCGTGCCGCCGACCATGCGCTGATGGCCGAGGCATGGGCTGCCGGGCTCACCGCGCTGCGTGGCGCCACGCCACCCGCACTCGACGCCCCCATCCGCGTCATCGTGCAGGGCGACGTGCCCACCGACATGGTCTCGGAGGCCGGCCCGAAGGGCCGCCAGGCGGTGGCCTTGTTCGACGCGTTCACGGACGCCCAGGTGCAGATGGTGGACGACATCGCCCAGCTCGACTGGGCCATGGTGCCGCAGGACGGCCGCATCAACGTGCTGGTGTCCACGCGCCGGGCCCGCTACGGCCCCGCCGCGCAGGGTTGGCGGCCTGACCTGCACATTGCGCTGTGGAACCCGTACCAGGCGCTGGATGTGGCCGGGCCCACGGTGCTGACGTGGGGATTCGCGCCGGGTGCGCTCGACGGACTCAAGTCATGGCTGGAAGGCCGCAGTGAGGCCACCGGCCGTGCGCCCGAAGGACTGAACTGATGGACGCGAAGCCGGCCAACCCGATGCGCTGGATTCCCAGCCTCTACTTCGTGCAGGGGCTGCAGTTCTTCGTCGTCATGCTCATCGCCGGCCTGATGTTCAAGCAGATGGGTGTGGCCAACGACCAGATCGCGCGCTGGACCGGCCTCATCGGCCTGGCCTGGGCGTTCAAGCCGCTGTGGAGCCCGCTGATCGAGCTGGCGCGCAGCAAGAAGGCGGTGGTCGTCGCCATGCAGTTCAGCGGCGCCGCGGGCCTGGGCGCGCTGGCGCTGGCGCTGCAGGCGAGCAGCTTCTTCGCCCTCAGCGTGGCGGTGCTGTTCTTCCTGGCCTATGCGTCGGCCACGCACGACATCGCCTGCGATGGCCTGTACATGGGCGCGCTGGACGCCAGGCGCCAGGCCGCCTACGCCGGCTGGCAGGGGGCGTTCTTCAACGCGTCCAAGTTCCTGACGCTGGGCGGCCTGATGGTGCTGGCCGGCCACCTGGAGGCCGGCATCGGCGTGTTCAACGCGTGGTCGGTGATCTTCGCGCTGCTGGCCGTGCTGCTGGCGCTGCTGGCGGCCTGGAACGCCAGGGCGCTGCCCAACCCGCAGCGTGTGTCGAGGGAGCCGGTGAAGCTCGCCGAGATCGTGGCCGATTTCCTGCGCAAGCCCGGCATCTGGAAGATGGTGCTGTTCATCGTCATCTTCCGCCTCGCCGAGGGGCAGGTGCAGACCATCGGCCCGCTGTTCCTGATCGAGGCGCGCGACAAGGGCGGCCTGGGCCTGACGAGCGAGCAGGTCGGCGGCGTCTACGGCACGGTGGGCACCGCGGCCTTCCTGGTGGGCTCCATCCTGGGCGGCTACTTCACGTCCTGGCTGTCGCTGCGCCGGGCGATGCCGGTGCTGGTGCTGATGATGGCCGTGCCCAACGCGGTGTTCTGGGGCCTGAGCCTGGCGCTGCCGACGTCGATCTGGAGCATCGGTGCGGCCGTGGGCCTGGAGATGTTCGGCTACGGCTTCGGCTTCGTCGGCATGATCCTGTACATCATGCAGGTCGTGGCTCCGGGCCGCTACCAGACGGCGCACTACGCGCTGGGCTCCGGCGTCATGCAGCTGGGCTTCATCCTCAGCAAGACCCTCAGCGGCGACATCCAGGTCGCGATGGGCTACCAGCACTTCTTCCTGTGGACGCTGGTGTGCGGCGCGCCGGCGCTGCTGCTGCTGCTGTGGGTGCCCATGCCGCGCGCGAGCGCATCCGTCGAGCCGGTGCCCGCATGAGGGCCGCGCTGCTGCTGCTGCTGTTCGTCGCTGCGCCGGCGTCCGCGGCCGGTGGCGAGTTCTTCGACGACTTCTCGCAGGCCGATCTCGACGCGCTGCGCGCCAGCGGCTGGGTGCTGCGCGACGGCACGGGCCACCCCGGCTTGGCCGGCTCGCGCTTTGCGCCGCAGCAGCTGTCGCTGGACGGCGGCCTGCTCAAGCTCAAGCTGTCTACCGACGGCACGCCCGCCAACACGACGCTCGCCCAGCTCTGCGCGCCGCGCAAGTTCCTCGTCGGCACGACGACGGCGCGCGTGCGCCTGCGCGACACGCCCGGCTCGCGCGACCCCGTCATCCAGAGCTTCTTCCTGGCCAGCCCGCTGAAGCACGACTACGACCCGGACTTCAGCGAAGTCGACTTCGAGTACCTGCCGCACGGCGGCTGGGGCGAGCCCGAGACGCGGCTCTATGGCGTGAGCTGGCAGACGGTGCGCATTAACCCCTGGCAGTCCTTCAACCAGGCGTCCATCCGGCAAGGCTCGTTCGACGGCTGGCAGGTGCTGACCGTGCAGGTGGAGGCCACGCGCACCCGTCACTACGTGAACGGCCAGCTGATGGGCGAGCACACCGGGCGCAACGTGCCGGCCAAGCCGATGGCCATCAGCTTCAACCATTGGCTGTCCGCGGGTGCCGGGGAAGGCGAGCCGCGCGAGCACGCGTTCGAGATCGACTGGGTGCTGCACGAGGCCGGCAGGACGCTCAGCCCCGCCGCGATGCAGGCCCGCGTGGCCGCGCTGCGCCAGCAGGGCGTGGCCCGCCGCGACACCGTGCCCGACGCGGGCCTCACCAGCGAATGCAACCTATGAACAAGACCCTCGCCGCGCTCGCGCTGGCCGCCGCAGCCTGCGCCGCCCACGCGGCGCCGCCGGTGGTCGGCACCTACATCCTGGCCGAGCGCGGCGTGGATGTCGTCGAGCAGTTGAAGCCCGGCCGCGTCACGCACCTGCTCTACGCCTTCCTGCTGATCTGCGGCGAAGGCCAGCGGCCGCAGGAGGCGCAGGCCTGCGCGGGCCAACCGGCGTTCAGCATCGCGCCGCACGCGGACCAGCAGGTCTTCTCCGCCGCGTTCGAACGGCTGAAGGCGCGCGACCCGAAGGTGCAGGTGCTGGCCTCCGTGGGCGGCTGGGGCGGCTCGGACCCGTTCTTCCATCTCGCGGCGACGCCGCAGGGCCGCGCCGCGTTCGTGAGGCATGCGCTGGACTGGCTGCGCGCCCACCCCGGCTTCGACGGCCTGGACATCGACTGGGAGCACCCCGGCTCCAACGGCGCGGCCAACGGCGTGCCGCTGGGCAGCCCGGCCGATGCCGAGCACTACGTGCTGCTGATGCAGGACCTGCGCGCGGGCCTGGACGCGCTGGGCCGCGAGATGGGACCGAATGGCGGCAAGCGCTATGCCTTGACCACCGCCATCGCGACGACGCGCGAGCAGCTCGCCCGCATGGCCATGGGCCGCGCCGCGCCGTCGCTGGACCTGGTGTTCATGATGACCTACGACTTCGCCGGCCCGTGGACGAAGAAGGCCGCCAACCACACGGCGCTGCGCAGCGCGACGCCGGCCGGCGACGACAGCCTGGCCGCGTCGGTCGCCAACCTGAAGCGCGAAGGTGTGCCAGCGGCCAAGCTGGTGGCCGGCGTGGCGATGTACGGCCGCGGCTTCGACGGCGTGAAGGCCGACGGCAGCTACGGCAAGCCCTGGCCGAACGAGGACGGCTCGGTGGCCTTCAAGGACATCGCGGCACTGAAGGCCCAGGGCATGAGGCCGGTGTTCGACAAGGGCACGCAGTCGTGGGCGATGGTGGGCGAGGGCAAGTTCGTCGGCTACGACGACCCGCGCGCCGTGCGCGCCAAGGTCAGGTTCGCGAAGCAGCAGGGGTTGGCCGGGGTGTTTGCGTGGGAGCTGAGCCAGGACAATGGCGAGATCCTGAACGCCATGCAGCCCTGACCTCATGCACCCCGTCGAGACCTGGTCGGCAGCCGACGCGCCGGATCTCAAGCAACGCCTGGAGCAGCGCGCCGAACCGGTGCTGTTGAAGGGTCTGCTGGCGGGCTGGCCGGCCGTGCAGGCGGGGCTGGCCGCGCCGCTCGCGATCTGCGACTACCTGCGCCGCTTCGACCGCGGCGTGGAGGTCATGGCCACCAAGACGCGCGCCGCGGCCCGCGGCGTGATGGGCTACAACGACACGCTGACCGACTTCGCCTTCGTCAAGGCGCGCATGACGCTGCCGGAGTTCATGGCGAACCTGGCGGCCTACCTGCCGGTCGACGGCGCGCCGTCCATTGCCGCGCAGTGCGCCAAGGTCAGCGACGTCATCCCGGGCTTTGGCGACGAGAACATGCTGCACGCGCTGCCCGGCGTGGTGCCCAATTTCTGGCTGGGCAATGCACTGACGGTGCCGGTGCACCACGACCACCCCTACAACCTGGCCTGCGTCGTGGCCGGACGGCGGCGCTTCACGCTGTTCGCGCCGGATCAGGTCGGCAACCTCTACATCGGCCCGCTGGAGCACACGCCGTCGGGCGCGCCGATCTCGGTCGTGCACCCGGGCGCGCCGGACTTCGAGCGTTATCCGCGCTACCGTGCCGCGCTGGCCGCCCGCCGCGTCGTCGAGCTGGCGCCGGGTGATGCGCTCTACATCCCGCCGCTGTGGTTCCATCAGGTCGAGGCGCTGGAGAAGGTCAACCTGCTGGTGAACTACTGGTGGCCGGTGTCTGGCGATGCGCAGCAGCCCACGCCCGCGGCCGCGCTGATGCAGGCGCTGAAGGTGCTGAACGCGCTGCCGCCCGCGCAGCGCGAGGCGTGGGCCGCGATGTTCGACCACTACGTCGTGCAGCGCGAGCAGGAGCCTGCCGCGCACATCCCGCAGGCCTGGCACGGCGTGCTGGCGCGGCGGCGCTGAGGAGGGACGGCATGCGAGCCATGAAGGAGCTGACCGGCGTCACGCGTGAGCGTTTCGAGCGCGAGGTGGTGCCGGGCTACGAGCCGGTCGTGATGCGTGGCGTGGTGGCGCACTGGCCGCTGGTGGCGCAAGGCCGCGCGGGCCTGGAGCCCTGCCTGAAGTACCTGATGGGCTTCGACCAGGGCAAGCCGGTGGACGCGGTGCTGGCCAAGCCCGATGCCGTGCGCGCCTTCACGTACAAGCCCGAGCTGGACGGCTTCAACTTCATGCGCGACAAGCGGCCCTACGCCGCGCTGTTCGAGCAGCTCTGGCGCTACAGCCACTTTCCCGACCCGCCCAGCCTGGCGGCGCAGAGCGCGCTGGTGTCCGAGGCTTTGCCTGGCCTGGCGCAGGCCAACGCCTGTCCGCTGCTGGATGCGCAGGTCGCGCCGCGCATCTGGATCGGCAACCGCGCCACGGTGCCGGCCCATTTCGATGACTCGCACAACATCGCCTGCGTGGCGGCCGGCAAGCGGCGCTTCACGCTGCTGCCGCCGCAATGCGCGCCTCTGCTCTATCTCGGCCCACCGGACTACGCGCCCACGCCCGCGCCGATGTCCGTCGTGCCCGACCTGCACCGCGCCGATGCCGTGCAGTTCCCGCGGGTGAGCGAGGCGCTGGCGCAGGCGCACGTGGCCGAGCTGGAGCCGGGTGACGCGATCTACATCCCGCCGCTGTGGTTCCACCAGGTCGAGGCGCTGGCGCCGCACCTGAACATCCTGGTGAACTATTGGTGGCGGCCGGAGGCTGCGCCGGGCCGCCCCGACGACCTGCACCCGGCGGCGATGCGGCTGGCCATGCTGGCCCTTCGCCATTTGCCTGACGGGGAACGAGAAGGCTGGCGGGCGCTGTTCGGGCACTACGTGTTCGGCGCGCGCGGTGAGCAGTTGGCGCACATCCCCGAGGGTCAGCGCCACCTGTTCGGCGATGTGGATGCGGCGCGCGATGCCCAGATCCGTGACGACCTCACAACGCAACTCAAGCGCTGACCTGTGCCGCCATCGGCAGAGGGGCTGGCACTCGCTACCAGAGGTAGAGCTGCAAAGTCTTGTCGCCCACGCGCGGCGGGATGTTGGCGAGCAGCTCGCGGTGATCGGGGAAGTTGCGCGCGCTGCGCGCCACGAAGTCGTCCACCGCGTCCAAGCGGTGGCGCGCCTGGTGGGGCGTCGGCGGCCGCAGCTCCTGCGCGTCCGGAAAGATGCCCATGCCCGCCAGCAGCGCGTACCAGGACACGATGGGGTAGCCCTGCCCGAAGCGGCCGGCCTTCAGGCCCGCAGCCAATGGCTTGCGCGACATCCACGTCATCAGCACGCCCTGCAGCGATGCCGACAGCTTCATGTTGTCGGCGTTGGCGCGCCAGTAGTCGGTGTCGGTGCGCGAGTTGGTCTTGTAGTGCGCCACGATGTAGTCGCGCGTGTTCTCGAAGCGCTGGCGCATGGCCTCGTTGAAGGCGTCCTGCGCGGCGGGGCCGAGGTCGCCTTTTTCCAGCACCTCCACCAGCATCGCGGCCGTGCGCTGCACGAACAGCAGCGCGGTCGCCTCCAACGGCTCGATGAAGCCCTGCGACAGGCCGACGGCCATGCAGTTGCGATTCCACTGCTTGCTCATGCGGCCCACGCGCATCGTCAGGTGGCGCGCCGGCACGGCTGAGTCCAGCAAGCCCAGGTGCTGGCGCAACTCGGTCTCCGCCTGGTCTGCCGAGCAGTGCGCGCTGCTGTAGACGTAGCCATTGCCGCGGCGGTTGGTCAGCGGGATCCGCCACGCCCAGCCGTGGCGCAGCGCGGTGGAGACGGTCTGCGATTCGATAGGCCCGTCCAGCGGCGTCGGCATCGCGATGGCCGAGTCGTTGAACAAGTTCTCTGCGTAGGGGATGAACGGCGTCTGCAAGGCCTTGCCGATCAGCAGGGACGTGAAGCCGGTGCAGTCGACGAACAAGTCTGCCGCCAGGGTTTCGCCATCGTCGAGCTGCAGCCGGTCGATGTCGCCCCGCTCGTTCAGCAGCACCTGCGTGACGTGCCGCTGCAGGTGCTGCACGCCGCGCGCCACCGCCTTGGCGCCCAGGAATTGCCCCAGCAAGGTGGCATCGAAGTGATAGCCGTACCAGACGTCGAACGGGAAGTCGGGGTGGGCGCGCGGCCCGCGGGCCTGACGGGCGAGCGCCGCGGCCACGAAGAAGCGGTCGGGGTGGGCGTGCACGTCGGCGCCGTCCAGCCGCTCATGCACGTTGTCCACGAACTGATGCATGGTCATGTTGTCCAGCATCGACGCGAACGGGTGGAAGTAGCGCTCGAAGCCAGGCTTGGTCGACCAGTTCTGGAAGGTGATGCCGCTCTTGTAGGTGGCATTGCAGGCCGGCATCCATTCGGACTCCTCGATGCCCAGGCCATCGAAGAAGCCGCGCAGCCACGGCGTCGAACCCTCGCCCACGCCGATGATGCCCACCTGCGGCGACTCCAGCACCGTCACCTTCAGGCGCGGACCATACGCCGACGTCGCCAGCATCAGCGCCGTCATCCAGCCCGCCGTGCCGCCGCCGACGATGCAGACGTGCTGCACGGGCGGCGGCGCGTCCGTCGAGCCCGCCACGGGCCGCGTGGCGATGTGTTGGTTGAAGATGGTGGCGGTGTCGCTCATGAGGCAGTCGAATGAAAAGGGGAGCGTGTCGCCACGCTCCCCTTCGATTTTGGTCACCTGCGGCCGCTGCCGGAACCCGAGAGTTCCAGCAGGGCCGATGTTCATCAGAACTTGAGGCGGGCGGTCAGGTAGAACTGGCGACCGTTCTGGAAGATGGCGCGCGGCTGAACTTCCGTTGCGTAGTACTTCAGCTTCGGATTGTTCAGGTTCTGGCCGTCCAGGCTCACTGCGAAGTGATCGTTGAGCTTGTATCCCAGCGATGCCGACACCACGCCGGTGCCCTTCTGGAAGTAGTCGGTGCCGCGGTCGGTGCCGATGAAGATGTCGTCGGTGTAGCTGTAGCTCAAGCGTGCCGAGAACTGGTCGTTCTCGAAGAAGCCGCCCAGGCTGTACGAGTTCTTCGTATTGCCGCGCAGCACGTGGCCGTCTTCGTCATGGCCGTCCGAAATCGTGTAGTTCGCACTCACGCCGAAGTTGCTGAAGACGGGCGTTTCGAACGCGAATTCCATGCCCGAGACGGACGCCTTCTTGTTGATCTGGCCGGTGATGTCGAACGCGCGGGTCACCAGCACCTGGTTGTTGCCGTTGGGAACATCGCCGAGCAGCGTCTGGTAGTTGCCCCTGAATGTGCCGTTCGTGATGTAGCTGCCCATCTCCATGTGGAAGGCGCCCACCGACACGAAAGCGCGCGGCGCGAAATACCACTCGACGTTGGCGTCGACATTGTTCGAGCGGATCGGCTTCAGCGAGGGGTTGCCTGCCGTACCGGTGCCGACGATGGCGTTGTTGGCGTACATGCCGCTGGTGTTCAGCGACGTGAAGGCAGACAGCGCCGTGTAGTCGGCACGGGTCAGCGTGCGGCTCAGGGCGAAACGGGCCACCACGTCCTTGCTGACGTCCAGGCGCACGCTGGCGCTGGGCAGCAGGTCGGTGTAGGAGCTGTCGGCGGTGGTGCCGATGTAGTTGCCGAACAGCGACGACACGGTTGCCGTCTCTCCAGGCAGCGTCGGCCGGAAGGCGCCCGAGCTTTGCTTGGTGCGAACCGCGCGCACGCCGACGTTGCCGCTCCAGCTGTCGCCTTCGAGGTTGCCCTGCACGTAGGCGGCGGTGGTGGTTTCCTTCAGGCTGTATTCGCCGCCGTCGAAGGGCGACCGACGGGCGATCGGGTCGCGGTTGGTGTACTTGGCGTTGTAGGCCGCCAGTGCATCTGCCGAGATGTAGGGAATGTTGCTCGGCAGGCTGCCACCCAGGCCGCTGGCGAAGTTGCCGGGATAGTTGCCATCGAACGCCGGCACATTCGCCGGCGTGTTCCAGCCGGCCAGCGGACCTTGGTTGACGGTTGGGTCGGTATAGCGCTTGTGCTCGGCGCTGCGCAGGCCGAACTTCAGGCTCTTCAGCATGCCGGCATCCAGCGTGTATTCGCCGTCCACCTGGGCCCAGCTTTCCTTGTCGTGAACGATGACGTGTTCGGCGCCGAAGATCCAATCAGGGCCGAGGGTCGGCGAGGCGAAGCTGAACGATGGCGCGGTGCTGTTGCCATTGAAGTTGTAGCTCGCTGTGGTCGAGTTGATGTGGTCTTCCAGCACGTCCTGGCTGACCGTCTGGCCCTTGCCGCTGGAGGTGCCGCCGTTCACGGACAGCTTCAGCGCATCGCTCACCTTCCAGGAGCCTTCCAGGCTCAGGAAATCGCTCTGGGCCGAGGCCTTGCGCGAGATCATGTCGTAGTAGCCGATGGTGGACTGCGTCGGCAGGCCGGTGACGTTGTCCTTGTAGCTGAAGGTGGCTTGGGTCAGTGTCTTGTTGCCGTTCTTGTCGGTGGCAATGACGTAGTTCGAGATGCTCGCGACCGTCCCGGGCTGGCCTGCGGTGAGGCCGGGGGTGCCGTTGATCAGGCCCGGGCGGGGCGCAATCATGTAGTTGCGGTTGTAGTTGTCCGCGTCCATCTTGGACGAGAAGCCCGTCAGCGTGATGTCGACGTCCTTCATGGGCTTGAACTCGGCCTTGATCAGGCCACCCTTGCGCTCACGCTCCTGGGTGAAGAGGCCCGCGCCGACCAGGTCTGGGGCGGAGACGCCTTCCAGCTCAGGATGCGCCTTGATCAAGTCAGGCGCGTTCGCGGCGCTCAGCTTGTTGTAGCCCAGGGTTTCCGAACCGTCACGGCGCAAGTTGCGCTTTTCCGAGAACGCTTGCACCAGGACGCCGAAGGTCTTGTCGTCGTTCTTCCATGCGAGCAGTGCGCTCAGTTGCGGGTCGGTCTTCTTGGGCAGTGAGGCGTACACGGCACCCACGCTGGCCTCAAAGGTCAGCGCCTTCGCAAAATCTAGCGGCTTGCGGGTGATGATGTTCACCGAACCGGCAGTGCCGCCTTCCACCAGCGAGGCTTCGGAGCTCTTGCGCACTTCGACGCGGCTCACGAGTTCGGAGGGCAGCAGCGAATAGCTGACGCTGCGGCCGACGCCGGCGCCGGTCTGGTCCAGCACGAACCAGTCGCCATTGGCGAGGCCGTGGCCGTCCAGCAGGGTTTGCGTCAGGCTGGGGTTGGTGCCGCGCAGGCCCACACGGTCGCGTTCGTCGAAACCGCCGGAGCCGCCGGTCGGGCTGTTCAGCACCGTGACGCCAGGAATGCGGGCCAGCGAGTCGGCCACGTTCTTGTCCGGCATCTTGCCGATGTCTTCGGCGGAGATCACGTCGATGTGGGCGTCGGCGTTGCGCTTGACGCTGAGGGACTTTTCCTGAGACGCACGGATGCCGGTCACGGTGACCGTTTCCAACTGCTGCGAGGCCGGGGCCTGCTGCTGTGCCATGGCGGCGCCACCGGCGCCGAGCAAGGCGATGAACACCGCCTGCGAGATGGGGGTCTGCTTGACCTTCATGTACTGTTCCTCGTTGTGGCCAATGAAATCGGGGCGGCGGTGTTCGTTGTGTGCTGGACGCATACCACCTTCAGTCCGGTTGCTGCTGCGCTTGTCCTCGGGCACATGGTGCAACCAGTGCGATGCCACTATAGCGATGGATAACGCCACTTTGGTACCAATCTAGGCTGAGTAGTTTCCCTGGTGCCGTGGAGGAATGCGTCCATGCGGCCGGCCCCTCTCTGGGAGGATCAAGTCCGCATGCAAAATTGGTATGCAATTGGACTTTTAGACGGGCTGCTCGGTGTTGCAAATGGGCGACGAGGTGTGGTCGTCGGCTGCCGGCCGGCAGCACGCGCGGCGCTGGGTTTGCGGGAGGGGTTGCTTTGCGCCATCTCCGACGGTCTGTGCCGTCGGGCGTGTGGCCTCTGGCGCGAGCCGCCAACCCGGCCGCGCATGAACTTCCCGCGCCTCTGTTGCACCACGTTCGACGTGTGCTATAGTTGCGGGCTTGCCTCAGGAGGGGTGGCCGAGTGGTTAAAGGCAGCAGACTGTAAATCTGCCCGCATTGCGTACGCTGGTTCGAATCCAGCCTCCTCCACCAAGACTTTCAGTCGAGGCAGCTTTGTTTTGACTCCCAGGGCGGGAGTAGTTCAATGGTAGAACCTTAGCCTTCCAAGCTAATGACACGGGTTCGATTCCCGTTTCCCGCTCCATCGAGCGGAGCTTGGTCGGCAGACGTCGACACCGGTTTGCCGGCCAGCGGTTCAGCAATGGACATGGCGCCAAACCCGTGCCGATGCCCATGTGGCTCAGTGGTAGAGCACTCCCTTGGTAAGGGAGAGGTCACGCGTTCGATCCGCGTCATGGGCACCACACCTTTTCTCTTTTTCTACTCGTTTCAACGGGTTCGCCTCAGGAGCGCAAGATGGCAAAAGGCAAGTTTGAACGGACCAAGCCGCACGTGAACGTGGGCACGATTGGTCACGTTGACCACGGCAAGACGACGCTGACGGCGGCGATCGCGACGGTTCTGTCGAAGAAGTTCGGC
>Ga0116227_10004827_pt1 | contig 28981 bp, 25 predicted proteins | sample S1TSphgellanicum_FD_89693 | JGI IMG/M metagenome (GOLD analysis project Ga0116227, IMG submission 89693) | Host-associated microbial communities from peat moss isolated from Minnesota, USA - S1T2_Fb - Sphagnum magellanicum MG | ecosystem: Host-associated > Plants > Peat moss > Unclassified...
GGCAGACATTGAAAATGGTCGGCATTTTCCTGCCCAAACCTGTATTTACACATGGCCAGTTGTATGTGGCCATGTCGCGCATTAGGTGCCTCGAGGGCGTGAAAATGCTGGTTATAGATGGGTGGGAGAATGCTCATGAAGATGCACCTGCCGGCGTGTATACTCGAAATGTTCTTTACACAGAGGTGTTATAACATGATCGTGCAAACAATAAAGCTTAACAGAGCGTTTGGGGTGGCTAGAGTGGCATAGCCACGGGTTACCCACTAGTATAAATTAGTTCCTACACCACTAGAATTAATTTCTTTTGGTTCCACATTTTGAAGAACTCTATGCTAATTTTTTTGAGAGTTTTTTGGAACATTTCTTTTTTTTAACTCTTCAATTGTTTTACTTTGGAGACTTGTAGTTTTTGAACTCATTGTAAATTTTTTTTTGGAATTTGAAGTAATGGTAGAATGTGAAGTGGTGCATTTAGTCACCAAATTTTAGAAATATCGGACCAAAGAGTTGGAAAATATTATGTAAAAAAGGGGCAGGGGTTTTTGTGCCAACACATCAATAATCTAACAACTTTGAGAAAGGACCTTGTTCCTTATTATTTCAAGTTCATGTTTGACATAATAATGATTTTTATAGTTAGGATTACATGTGTTAATGTCCAATGTCATCAAACAAATAATGTAAACATTATAAAACAATTTGTGTAATGGTCATAGTTGGAATATGTGATGTTCTTAAATTCAAAATTAACAATCACACCATTAGATCTTGAGTGAAATTAATGAACATAGAATAAACACACATTGTTATAATTAATGTACATATTGTGTTAATCCAACTTGATGGTTAAAAATATTGTAAAACAAATAACATGCAATTCATGTTAATCACGTTGGTTATGAATCATGATTGAAAGCCAATTTAATTTTTTTTTAATGATAGTATTAAATTGGCCTAATGGGGTATTAATCATGGACCAAACGCAATCACATATTCATGTTTCCAAATTTTCAAATCCAACCATTTAGTGATATTACTTGGAACCCATTGTGAATCATTGTCATTTGCCTTGATTCGAACGTGATGAAAATAATTCACCTTTTATTTTCTTAAACTACTTAAGTGGTTACTATTATTTTGATGTGTCATCACAGCACTAACAACATGGAAGAAGGTTTGCCTCATCTTCCCTTTTAGTTACTATTGGTGAATAATTGAAATATACAAAACATAAAAGTTCTAGCAATCATGAGTGCTGGTAGTGATGTTCATCATTGTTGTTACCACATATTATTATTGTTGACCCCAAAGAAAAAGAAATAATTAAAGAAATAGGTTGAAGAACAAAAATGAAAAGGTCCCATGTGCTAAAAACAAGGCTTACCTTTTATGTTTTTGAATTAGTAGCTTCAAATTTAATGCAAGGGTGGTTCTTCACAATTTAGGTACCCAAGCTCCACTAAGGTTCGAATCCCAAATAGACAATTAATGGAAATTATCTCAAAAATTATCAAAATCATTTTCAAAATGTTTCATGTCAATTCGAACTCTTAACTTAGTTACAACACAAATTGTTATACAAAACATAAAAACAAAACCCAATGCTAAACAAATTAACCTAATTGTAGTATTAAATAATAAACATAATTTTTTATGATTCAAAACAAACTCATTTACAATTACCAAAAAATTCAAGTCAAAACACAAAATGAAAATTTAAATTAAAAAACCGCATGTAAATAAAAATTATATAACATTAAAAAATATCAAACCACAAAAAATATCAACTCACTTACATGCATAATTTTTGATGTTGTGAGATGAAGCTCCTGGAACATTGTTTTTTGGCTGATTTGTTAAACAATGTTTTTGAGGGGGCTAGGTTTTGCTTAGTGCTTGTTGGCGGTTTGGTGAGTTGATTGGTTTCCGAATTCGTGAGCGGGCCTTCGTCTTTTTAACATCTTGCATGTAATCTAAATTCACCACATCAATAATCAGGCGAAATGAATTTTTAAAATTTTAGTGAATGTCGGACCTCGTGAAGATTTAATAAATTATGTATTCAAAAATATATATAAAGGAAACGAATTTGTAAGCTCATTTAAGTTTCTCACGTGTTTGTGAAGTTTGTAATTGTTATGTCTAAATAAATTTGCCATTCTTCTAGCCGTAGCCATGGCATGGCGATTTTTTGAGGAATATGCAGTAGTGAAGCATATCCATAGATGTTAATAAGGACATATTTTCCGCTAAAAGGGATTCGTACAACTTTGTAAAAATAAGGCCGGGAAAAAATTTAGGGTTGTCGAAACCACCATCTAACTTGACTAGATGGGATAAATTTTGAATTCTTGACATTTATGGCAGGAGCTTAATTTTTTACAGAACTTTTTTTTTTGGATAATAACATTTTAAAGTTACTTTATTCGGATGGGTCTCTGAGACAAATACGATGGAACAACAAACTCTGAGTGATATAACATATGCTGATTTATGCTTAGTAGATACGCCTTTCTCGAGGGTAAATCTTTTTTGCCGCGTTTGATAATCAACCTGAAAATAGACTTGACAAATGGCCTCCATAATAGTTCATTAATATACGTATATATATTAACTAAAAACTAGCATATAAAAAGGTAAAAGTTAACTTTAAAGGAGAAATAAAAATGACAAATAATTTCATGGATAATAAGGGTCCAATTCTTGTTCGAAGACGTTGGATAACAACATGTTCTTTGTCGATCAACTATAGTGCGGCACCCTCACCAAATTGGTCAACTCCGAACAACAATTGCACAACAATGTCAAAAGTGAACCCATTTAAATTTAAGAGAAAATAAAATTAAAGAGAAGTAAAAAATTATTACATATTGCCATATTTTTTTACAAAGAAGGCATGCATTTAGAGCTTTCATTATTCTTGCATCGAATATCTCCACTAAACAATCACACTTAATCCATGGGGAAAAAAAAGAAAAATATTAATTGTGAAGCCATTACGAGCATTTTTTACATAATGTTGGGCAAAAACGAACAGTTAGCATTTTTGAGCTTTCATTATTTTTGCATTGAGTATCTCCTCTAAATAATCGCATTTAATCCTTGGCAAAAAAACTAGTTGTGAATCCATCACAAGTATTTTTCTCATAATGTAAGCAAAATTGAATAGTTAGCATTATGTTGACAAATATATTCGTTATCGTTATCAATGTCGCCATGCGATATACAAGTCATAAGCACATTCGGAGATGGATTCCGAATTAGATCATCAAGTTCTAGAAAACATCCTACGTCTATAAGGTGATATAGTGTCATGGAACGTTTGTCGTAGCGATCTTTTGTGCAAGACTTCACGTATGCATGGATGACGACATGGTCAACCACCCCCAAATGAACATGGGCGAGAATGCTAGACATTTGCTTTTCGTCGTCGTAATTAACAGGGGAAAGCAACTTGTATAGGTCTATGGTCGAAATGCAATCATTCTCATTATATACTCATGCCTTGTCTTCCCGGGAGCCTAAAGTCGTAAGGATATGAGATCGAACATGTGAGGACATGTCCATTAGGTTTGCAACGTCGAATTTTTCAATTTGTAAAAAAAAAATTGTTGGACTCAAAATATTTTGAAACAAATGGACATAAGATTGACACTTCCTACAATATAAACACTAATACAAAACTAACAAGAATCGATGATCAAAGCATTGTCATAAAAAGGATTGGCGATAAGAAAAAACTAATTACACACCTTTATAGACAAAGGAGCTTCTCAATAGTGCACGAAGGGAATGAAGGCTCTGCGATTCAAGTATATCAACTGCCCGCCAAAATAACCTTTACGTGAATGATTCAATGTGTCGACCACCCTATGCTATCTTTTATATTGCTTTGAGTTACCGTGAAGCTTGTTTCATTTAAGACAATAAATTTTTGCTTACTTACAATGATACTTTTTGGACCAAATCTAAACATCGAAAAATTACCTGCAAAGTCAGGGGAAACCTAAGAGCATAATCACATATGAGATGCAAGTATAAGACTTGACATTGTCAAAGGAAAATAACATAAGCGAAAATTCAAAATTGATTTTTTGGCCGAAGACTCGTAAAGTTTCCTCTTTGCATGTCTTATTTTGATTTCAACCACTTATTCACATCACCCTTGTAAACCTTACTTACCTGACGAACATGTTCGACTAGGTCTGATCAATGCACTAACCAGGTGATGTGAAGATATCTCAACCATATCTCAAAGGAGTGTACCTAATATGCCATTTTAACATACCAGTTAGGTATTGGTATTAAGTTTTCTTTTTCAATTTGGACATTGGGTGTGAACATGAGTATTCAAATGTTCTTCAAATAAACATTTAATGTGAATCTACATGATAACCCACATATTTTAGGGGCATCATGAGTATGAACAAGAATAAAACAATAATCTCATACTAGTGCAATATGAGATAAAAGCATCTTGATATTGAATATTCTCATCAAAATTTTATCTAAAATGACAAAAAAAATCCACAAAAGAAAGCCAAATTTGATGCAAGCCAAGGTGTTGTGATTGTGTGACCAAAAAGGATGGGAAGACAAATCAAAATAACAATCTCAAAAGGAACTCAGCATGTGATATACAACTTCTACACACTTTGTTAATATCAGATTGATACAATTTTGCTTACATAAAATCATACATTGGATTACATTGAATAACCAGTGTAAACTTCCAGAAATTGTACCATTTGGAAATCCAGGAATCGATCAAGATCCACCCTCCAAGACCTTCACTTACAGCATGGCAATTCCTATTACTGTCCAATTAGGTCAGGCTTGTAGATTTTATGTATACATATGTTAAGAAAATAGTACTCTTAAGTGCAAATCAGTACGTGGAAATCTTTTGCACATCCACATCAAATCACTCAATGTTTCCTTGCAATAAGAAACACCCATAACAGTAACTTCTAACCCACTCAAATGTTTCTAGGATTAGAATCCAATCTCATAACCAGGATCCAAAATTGAGCTGCAAAACTACAAGCTTATGTGAAGGTCAAACAGGGTAAATGTCAAATCAAGTAATGGGACTGAAAAGCTTGGTTTTGTGTCTCTAGTATCCTGAGCCTAGTAATCACTGGAAAAACAAATTCAATTAACAGATGACTGGAAAATGTTCTCATCTAATGTAAATCAGAAACAAATTGACAACAAAGGAAAAAAATCTCATCCAAGGCAAATCAGAAACAAATCACTGTCACACAGCCCTTTCCTATCACTGTAACAGGGCATTCAAATTTATTTCTACACTGTTTTGCATCAACCCATCTGAAGAGGTGTGCACTTATCCTGCCTTCCCTCGAGGAGGTAATGGTGCTTCATTTACAGGCTTGGATTTTCTTGCTGCTGGATTTGAGCTTCTTTCTGATTGAGATGACATCACAAGCACCTGTACACAGAACAGGCTCAGTTCAGACCAACTAAGAGTTGCACAGTTCAAGTCCAACATCAACAAACATGTTCATGCATCCATCCCTCTCACATATGTCAAATAAGTGAGCAGTTAACTTTTCAAATGCCAAGATTATCAATGCAGTTTGAATGTAACTCAGTGGTGTAAGAATCAAGTTGCAATAGGACAACATGCAATTCATAGAGACAGCATCCCCAAAGTAATTCAGTTTAAGGAGCTCATTCATCTAAAAGATGTGCCATACTACTTTTCCATCATCAAGATTTCAAGGGTTTGAAAATGTCATATACATTCTTCAATGGAGGTTGGAAAATTGTTGAATGAAAACACAGACCTGAATGCAAATGACAACCAGAAGGAGAATTCCAACAATCCATGCAATCCCACGAGATGAAGCCAACAAGGGTCTCAATAACCACCATGATGCTGGCAGCAACAAAAGTGCCCAACCTATCACAATCTGTGTTCCATCATTGCCAGATGGGTCCCATTCAAGCTTTAGCAAAACAAGACAGCAATTAACAGTGGAAGTCAAAGGGCATACAAAGCAGTGGATTGAGGCTGAAAAAGAAAGTACATAAAAAATTGCTAAGGAGAGTTGAGAATAAAAATGTATTTTTGAGAAGTCCTGCAGAGCAGTACATGTGAAGCAAAAGGAAACTGCAGAGGCAACTAAACAACCTGTGGGTAGTCTGAAAGAAAAAGGAAGCTATGGGAGAGGACACACAGAACAACAATAGAGCAGAAACTTAATTGCTGTCAAGTTGAAGATTACAACTTACAAAAAGAGGAAGAAGGGGCCGTGGAATTGGTCTATACAAATTCTCTCCAAATGTGTTCTCCTTCTCATGTTCATCCAAAAGAGCATCCTACCATCAAACCATTGAGAAAGCCCATCAGTGCTTTGAATCCTAAACAGTGCCAAACCAGGCTTCAAGGTATATAAAAGCAAAATTGCTCAGTAGATAAGTATACAATACACTGGACTGTTGGAAGATGATCATAGGGGCAGGAGTCATTCCAGGTTTAGGGTTCACATTACTGGGCATCGCACCTTCCTCCATCTACTCATCCTTCTATAGTTCAAGACGTTTCCACCAGTGACAAGGTATACAGGATAAAATTTGTCAATCATTGATGCTAACAACTATCCCTCCACATCACAGCTACCAGAATAGAAGACACCCTCTGCCAAATCTGGCAATAGCAACAAGGACAGTACCAAATAGCACATGGGTACAGAAGGGACAACCTTTGTTGCAAATGCCTTGTGACACCAAGAAGCCAATTCTTCATCAGATGTTGGAAGCTCTGTCATTGATGTCCGCCTCACATGCATATGAACCTGTCCATACATAATAACTCTTTAACCAAAGTCAGCCAAGAAAGTCCAAAACAAGTTTTGGCTGACTTTCATGGCGAAGATTGACATGTTTTCTTATTTCTGTATACTCTGCAATGAAAAAGGTGGTTGATGTAAGACTTGCAATCATGCCCATCAGAATGCCTTGCATGATCTTATAGGTTAATTCTTTGCTGCCCTTGGGAGAACTAATCCTGATGGTATATGCTGGCAAACCACACAGTTTGACACGCACAGACACCCTACAATAGCCAAAGTCAGCAATGAAAGTCAATCAAAACATGGCAATCTTCCATATTGCCAAATAAGAAGTATGAAAAGAACCCTGTCAAGATCATACCACTGATGGCTGACCCTTGATGAGCCGCAACATAGTTGGAGCAGGGAGATCCTTGGAGATGGCTACTGTCACATCATATACCGCTGGTACAAAATTGCGCATGTTTTGAACAGCAGAAACAAAACCCTACATTCCAGACCACAGACATTAAAAAGCTTCATAACACATGTTACTGTATTACTAGGTCATGTTTGAAAGTGACACCTTGACCTCTTCAAGCAGAGGAGGGAGTAGTGAGACTTGCCTTAGTGCGAGGGACAAGAACGTGACGTGGGACACGCATTCCATGAGAACGTGCAAATTCTTGAGCACCGGTGAGCTTGGCCTTGGTAAACCGTGTTCCCTCAACAAAAAGTGCCACCCATAGGACCCGTGGAAATCCCTCAAGTCGCTTAAACCCAGTCTGAAGCAAGCCCAGACACACCTTGAATTTTAGATTAAGGCAATTCATTACTGAGAAATTTTGAGGTCAAATTTTGCATCAGGGTGAGAGTCTGCCCCCTTCACAGACCATAATCTCATTGATAGTCAAAGTATCATTAGGCCCACTTAAGGAACTCCAAGGATAATATCATGTATTAGCTTCAATGTACTTCATGAATACATGGACCCACTATCGAATCAGCCTGAATGAATTACCTACAGTATTGCATTTTCATATGAAAATAAGAGGTTTCACAAACCATCCAAAGATAAAAGAGCATTGCAAGAGTTTGGGAATGACAACAACCTTCAGTGTATGCTCATCTCTAGCCCAATTTCGGGCCAAGAAAACATAGTCAGAGAACCACATGGACCAGCCAATGACGGGTAAGAATTTTGTAGATTGTTTCATGATAGCCCGTGTTCCTCCCAGACACCCACAGCGCTGCACTCCACATGAACTTGATTACCTCCAAAACAACAGGGAGCCTTATTCAGGTCACTCAGACCTGCCTGACTCATCTAAACCCCTGTACTAGCTCAATCCAGGTTTCTTCTTACTGTAACAAAATGGTTGCAATTGCAATCACAATCAACTCATTGAAACTAGTTGTCTCAAGAGAAATATCTATGTGATTCGAGAGAGAAACTCGCACAAAACATGTAAGATAACCAAACAGATGCTGTGTACGTTCTGGTCAAACCAAAACAACACGAATGAGTGTTGTCATAACCATTTGACCTGTCACTCACAATGTATCAAACAATCACCGGCATTACAAAATGGCAGAAACTAGCTGCCATTCCTCCCCACTGACTTCATCTGGTGCCAATGGCTGGTGTACATAAGTACATTGCAATCTGCTCAAAACTTAGTGCAAAAAACATACAAAAAGCTTTGTCTGAGTTTCAGTGCCATTTCCAGGAGCAACAGGAAGATTCTGTCATTATATTGGCCAGCAGTCAAGAGGCAAACTCATGTAAAGGCAAGGAAAGGCAAGAGAGGGAAGGAGAAACCTGAGCCATAATCCAGCCCACAAGCCAATCAATATCACTGCGGTGATTGGATATTACTAGAGCATGTTCCTTGCCTGGACCACAAAACCATAAATTCATCTTTTTAGTTGTACCCACCAATAGGTACAAGAAATATGGCTTCAACTGATAGAGGGATGAATGGGAAACAAAAACCAATATAAACCCTAGGGTTATATTTGGAGCTAGATAGCTGTGCAAAATACAAAGTTTATGGCATGAGAGACTAAACCAGGGGGTTGGACACCATACCCATGTGGTTCCATGTTGACAAATCAGCATACACCCGCACCTGCATAAAACGGTCCACAGTTAAGACCTTCTAAGAGGATTGGGATCCAAACAGCAAAACTACCATAAGATTGAGAAAATTGACAATTCTGGGAATGGAAGAAGCATGCCTGAACACCAGCCCACCAATCAACAAGCCAAATAAGCTCTGACCACAATGCCTCCATCATGACCATGTTTACAATCCTGAATATACGCCTTGACAGCGGCAGCACAAACAATGTGGCCAGCAACTGCAGCACCGAGTTTAATCTCATCAGCTCCCCTTGAAGACCATTCCAGCTTAAACCCCCTCATTTTAGCAAACACACACAATCCATCTCTACGTATATTCTTCTTTCTTGTCCATGCAAGACACGGTTCAGCAGATTTATTTCACGAAGATACACTGTTCCAGCTGAAAACTTACATTAAAGGAGGGGGGGGGGGGGGGGGGGTTGCACAGAAACTATATATCTCCTAAAGTGCAATCCACAACACAGAGAAACCCTAAACCGGCATTACAAGCCGCAATAAAGATTGCAACCAAAAAGTCAATAATAACGCAGAGTGTTCTCCAGAAAACAAGACTGGAGATACCGAAAGAAGGAGAGAAGTGTGCCAGGAAGGAAATGGTTTTTGAGTGTATGAATGTCTCACCTGAAAGACATTGATGATTAAACCGGAGAGGAAGAACATAAGGCCCAAGGGTAATGCGATGAAAGTGAAGCCGCCTTCCATTCTTGTTGCCTTAGGTTCCGTCCAAGCTGTATGTATCTCACTTTCTGTGTCTCTCGCTCTCTCTTCTGTCCTCCCCCCACACACGGGAATCCGTAATTTTTCCCCCCAGTGTTATAAGAATCCTCTCTTGTTAAAGACAGCTTGCCTCCGAGAAATCGTCGCACGCCATCGCCATCTCTGGAAAACACAAGCACACTCCCAAAGGGACTCTCGGCTCCTCTCTCTCTCTCTCTCTCTCTAACGACAAAAAACAACGCAAGAAGTTTTCATCCATAATGAGCGGGCCTTCGTGGATGAATGATAATGTCTGTGGGATGAACGAGGATGTAGAAAATACTTGTGCTTCACAAAAACTCCCGGTTCTCTATCAAAGACCAAAACAACGCAAGAAGCTCTCATCCATAATGAGCGGGGGCCTTTGTGGATGAATGAGAGTGTCCGTCGGATGGATGAAGCTATTAATGAAGTTCTAGAAATAGTTGTTCTTCAAAAAGACAGGAGCTTCTGTCTGTCTGTCTCTCTCGAGTCTCGACCGAAACAACGCAAGAAGCTTTCATCCATGATGAGCGGGGGACTTCGTGGATGAATGTTAAGGCGAAAGGATATATAAATAAATAATTCAGATACGGTTATCAATCAACTACCAAATTAAAAATTTCAGGGCTTTAGGGTTAGGGTTAGGGTTCCGTCGGTTTCATAGAGTTATGTTGAGCTCTGGAAGATTTCTGGAGTATGATGATCCAAGATTTTGGTCCATCGTTTTGTTCCTTTAAAATCTTCAAGGAGCTTTAGATCCTTTCTCGTATCGAAGATCAATTCTTTCTCGTATCGAAGATCAATTCCTCCTTATTTGAGAGCCAGGCGAGCTTGCCGAAGAACAAATTTGGAGTCAAGAGCGATAGAAACAGGTGATTTTGTTTTGTGATCGGGAGTGGGAAGATGATAGGGAAGAGGGGAAGGGCAGCAGTGGTGGTGATGGGGGATCTAGGTCGTAGTCCTCGAATGCAATATCATGCTCTGTCTCTTGCACGCCAGGTACGAAATAAGTGGTTGTTTTGTATTTGCTTGTTACAACAGAACACTGCAGTTGTGGTTAGTTGTTGGTGGTTTTGAGCATTCCATTGTTCGTTTACATCTTGCATTGTTTCAGATGCTTTCTTGACATTTTACACCACCTTCCAGTGTTTTGGATATTCTTTAGATGTTTTTGTAATGTTATTGCGGCAGTATTGGAAAAGCAGACCATGATGGGGGGAATCTGTTATATATGTATGGCAGGCTGGTCTGGAGGTTGATTTGGTGGCTTTTGAAGGTACTTTTTATCTTCTTCTTGCCCTGCTGCATTTTTGCAGTCACCAAGATCTGTTGCAATAGGGCGTCAGACAGGCAGTGTGCAAGAGCTAAATCCTACTCTCTGCAGACTACAAAGAGATTCTTTTTAAAATTGCTTTGTGTTTGCAGTTATGTATGCTAGGGTTTTGCAGAAATGTACATTGGAACAATGAGGCAGACTTTGTTAAAATTTCTGTTGGTGGTTGGTTGTTTGAATGCAGGAACAGAACCTCATGTGGAACTCCTGCAACATTTACACGTTCATCTGCATCTCATGGCAAATGCTCATTCCTTTTCATGTCCTGTTGCTCACAATACAAAATGACCTGTTCTATGTGGGAAGATTCATACCCATAGCATGCACCTGATCACGTGAAGTTCTACAGCAAGAAGTATTATAGATGTTGAATGACCTAAAACGCTTTGCATACATGATTGTTGCACAATTAAATGTGCTTAGGGAGTTGCACTCTTGCTGACTCTGTCATGACTCTCTGGGTGGTGCTGCCATCTTTGTATGTGTTGCACCTTGCAGAGAGCGCCTTTCCCACAAGGTCTACCAAGGATACTGTACCTGCTGCTTTTGCCACTCAAGCTAGTGATTCAGTTCATGACACTTCTTTGGGTGCTCTGTGTCCAAATATCTGCTCCAGATTTCTTTTTGGTCCAGGTATGACTGAGGGAGAAGCTTGCTTGTCATGTACCCAAAAGTTCCAGCAATGTGCCTCCTTGATTGATCAAGGATAGTTTAGTGTTTCTTTAGTTTGAGTTTTTCATTCGGTGATTTCCTTTTAGTTTATGTAAAAACAGTGCAGGTGATGACTCCCTTCCATGGCAGTGTTCTTAGCAAACTCTTGGGTGGGGGGTATTTTCAGAATCCGCCATCTATACCGTTGTTGACAGTGGTGAGGCTAGCATGTTGGATTCGCAAAGCAGCTTTTGTGATTGACTGGCACAACTTTGGATACACTATTTTGGCTCTCTCGCTGGGTTCCAGTCATCCTCTTGTGAAGATTTACTTCTGGTGTTTATCCCACCTTTTCAAATTGTTTGTGGCTCTTTACTACATTACACTGATTCTCTGCAGTTTTCTTTTCTTTTTTTTTTGAACTCTTTTTTGTACGTGGGTTTCTAGTCATGGGAGGAGGCTACATGCATACTGTAGCTTGCGATGCGTTTCATTGCTGTGTCAGATTCTGAAAGGCAGCCGGATGTTTTGTTGTAAGTTGCATGATGCTCAAGCTATCATTCACAGGTACGAAAGAGGGTATGGAAAGATGGCCAATGGTCACCTCTGTGTTACAAAGGCTATGCAACATGAGCTAGCTCAAAACTGGGGCATTCGGTATGTTCCAACTGGTAAAAGGCCTTGGACTTGAAACTTCTTGAAGGGCCAATTATTAATCCTAGGACTCGGTTGGCATTGTCAGTGTCAAAATAGCCCATATGTAGAAAGATGGTACTATGTACCCACATTGTGCCTGATTGTAATGAGCTGGTCAACTGATGACCTTGAACTGTGTGTCTTCTTTTTGCTGCAGAGCCACTGTTGTATATGACCGGTCTCCAGAATTTTTCCACCCGATATCTTTACATGCAAAGCATGAGGTGAGTATCAACTGGAATAGGCCAGATGTGCCTTCTGTGTTTCTGGTTGACTTCAACTTTGCTGCGCCAGTGGCAGTACTGAAGAGTTCTTTTGTGTTCAGCTATTTTGTAGGTTGGACACAGCTCTCACACATCCTGTTGGCATCCGGGATTGTTGTGGTGATGGACTGAGTGATGTTCAGGCACATACGGACAATGTCAATGGGGAATCTCAACTTGGTTTGTATCTTAAGTCCCCTTGTCTTTTCTGCTGGATTTGCTAGGTGAAAAGCATTCCCAAAATTCTGCTCACTCTATTGTAACACCAGAAGTACTCGTGACTCCTAGTCATGAACATTCCTGTTTCATTGAAACTATGTATTGTATCCATGGGTTCCAGATCATAAGGCTGCTGGTCCTTCCACACGGAAGTTGCTCACAGGGCAGCTCCCTCAAGCAGTTTCAGGTAGTAGGGACTTTGGCGGGGAAGGAAAGAAGATAGTGGAAGTGCCAAATTATGAAGTACCATATGTGTGCCACACACTCTTCACAAGCTACACTAAAGGAGGTGACATGGATGGAGCATGGAAGGAGATCCAAGAGGGTGACTGTTACTCATATCGTGAAGGCAGACCTGCGCTCATCGTTAGCAGCACTAGCTGGTGCAACTCCCTCATCACTCAGATTAGTTGTCAGCTGGTTTCACCTCACAATGCTAGACAATTGAGCACCAAAGTAAGCAATTTCTTTGTAGTGAGGGTTGGTGGGAATCAAGGCTCATATTCCTGTGTGCATATTGTTCTGCATGCACTGGCAGTTATATACAGATATTAGGGTTGATGAAGGGGAGTTTCAAGCACAACTGGATGCCAAAAGGCTGCATCCTTTGAGTTTGGAGTGTACTTAGTTCAAAGGCAAGCGCTCAGGTTCTCTCCCTATCCCTCAAGTGACTTGTGACTGGAGTGCAACTGGAATGTGCAGGACGGCAGATGAAGATTTTGGAATTTTGCTGGAAGCAGCAACCATGTATGATCGGCGAGTTGCTGCTCTCTTGGGAGAGATTAATGCTGATTTCTCAGATAGAGCGGTGGAAAGTTATTTCGATACAGGGACCCAGAACCCATTTCCTCGTCTTCTTTTTGTTATAACAGGTACGAATGTATTGCAATGTTTCGAAATCTGCAAAGATAAAATTCTCAGTTGAGATTGCAGAGACTTGTCTTCTGGCACCTGATCTCTATCCTTTCAAGTGCTGTGCCAGGGAAGGGGCCTATGCGGGCTATGTATGAGGAGCGCATATGCAAGTTACGGTTGCAGCGGGTGGCGTTTCGCACCATGTGGCTATCTGCTGAGGACTATCCTCGGCTTCTAGGTGATAATCACTTGTGTTTTTGGAACTTGATTGTAGATGAGCAAAACTGTTTCATGTGTTTGATCATCTGATACCAGTGGCATGGCTGATGATCTTGATACAGGAGCTGCTGATCTTGGTGTTTGCCTGCACACATCCTCATCTGGCTTGGACCTGCCCATGAAGGTTGTTGATATGTTTGGATGTGGCCTCCCTGTTTGTGCTGTCTCCTACTCCTGGTGCGTTGGTGGCTACTCTCCTTTCATGTCATCATTTGTCCTGCAGCTACACCTGAGTTCTAGCCAGGGAAAGCATCTCTCTTGTTTTTTCCAGTTGCATTTGACATTTTGTGGGGTCTCTCTGTGCAATCACATCAATATATTTCATGTTAAGTCTGGGCATAGTCAGGTTTGACTCTTTTGAATATACAAAGGGCTTTCTCAAGTGGGGCTTGGGTGTTCAGCATCAGAGAGTTGGTAAAAGATCAGGACAATGGCCTCTTGTTCTCATCACCCTCAGAACTTGCTAATCAGCTTCTGGTAAGCTTTACCTGAAATCAGCTTATGTCCTGTTAACATCTGTGAATTTGTGGTCAGAGGAGCCCTTGTGAGGTGATCCCTGTTAGATCACACCATTATTGGTGTAGCAAGAAATTCAGGGACTCTTATTAGTCATTTTGTCTCTTGAACTTCCTGGGAATTGTTGAGCCTTTCATCTTGCATTTGATGCTGGATTTTAAGTGTCATTTTCTGCACTGCGAACAATGTTTTGATATTTTCTCATCACAGGATTTGTTCAAAGGCTTTCCAAAGGCATGTGATCTCCTGGCAACACTGAGGACTGGAGCGTTAGCTTCAGGCTTAGCAACTCGCTGGGATGATGAATGGAGAGAGCATGTTTTGCCTCTACTCACCAAGGTTCCTTCAATTCTCTCTTTTTTTTCTTTTTTTTTTTTCCTTAATGAGGTTTCAGAAGCTTCAAAATAGTATCTAAACGTTCCCAACATGGTTATGACTTCTACATCAAGCCCAGAGCAATTGTCTAGAGAGTTAAAAGAGTTGGCATGAAAGATGCTTACTGATTTTGTTAAAAAATCTGAGAAAAATTAGTGATTATGCATTGCAAACAGGATACAAGATGACATCCATGATTGCATTTAGTATGTGCAATTTTACTGAGTGATTAGTTTGCAGGTTGCAGGTGGACGGGAGCAGTAAGTACGAATGTGCTCAAACGGGGGACACATGAAATAAACAATGGAAAGACTGCTAATCCATCATATTTCTGTTTGTTTGAATGGACTTTGGAGGTATACTGGCCTACATTAGAGAGGATGCAGGATTACAGCAACAATTTGTGACAGCAAACTTTTGAATGTCCGGGGATCATACTTTTAAAGTTTTGAGTGTCAGATTTCTCAGATTCTAATTTTTGCTAATATTAAAAAAAAATGAAGAAAAACACTGTCATGGGCAAGGTTCTTGCGATATTTGGCAAGAGAGTGGAGTTGCACCATCATGTTTTAAGCTGGGTAAAGCCCTAGTAGTGTAGGGCATTGCACCCACAGACCTCCAACTCCACTCTAAGTTTGCATGTGTAATGGAAATATCTATTGCGACCATATAGATCACTTGGAGAAATTGCTCAGTGTATTGGAAATATCTATGAATAAGAGCATCTCCAACCCCGCACTGGTAAATTACATCTATAAATTAAAATAAATTGGTGTTTATTGAATGCTTAGTGTATCAACTTATTATCACTTATGCATCACACCACGGTCTTAAAAAAATTTGAGATTTTTTTTTGCATGTTGTTATTTAAAAGTGCACGATTCATACTCAAGTGTATTTCATTATAACAAATCATAGGTTATTTTATTAGAAACATTGTTGAAAAAATCAAAAAATTGCATTTGTCAACTTGACCAATTAGTCATCTTGGACAAGTTAATTTTCACATGTTCAATTTGATTGGGTCTTTTTTTGTTAGGTTTTTAAAATTAGGTGTTCTTATTATGTTTTTTTTACTCGTCAAGTGAGATTGGGCAACAAAAAATTATGTAATTTGTTAATATTTCTATTAAATTAATGCCCAGATAATAATAATTTATTTACATACCTGCCCCACTAATAATTAATACAATATATATAAATAGCTAGGTTGCCTTAGACTGCCTAGCCTAACTAACCTAGATAACTTGGGCTAACTAAGCTGACACAAAACAACCTATGCAAGCCAAGGCACCAAGGTACTAACTAGATTGCAAATGTGAGGGTTTGAACTCTTTCATTGTCACATTGAACAAGTTTTTAACCATTGCACCACGATTTGTTACAATGTTTTTGTTTCATCTATTCATTCAAAAATTACATTTTAAAGCTTAATAACCTATTAAATAATACATTATTTATGTTTTGAAACATGCATTATTAAATTATAATTAAATATTTACACATACACATCATGATTGCAAATTGTCTTAAATGTTTTAAATTTTAACATTTTGTTTCATATGAAAGGAGGATTATGTCTTGGTATATTTTAAACCACTAAGTCGTATATAATATCCATACATCCTTTAATGGATTTCATATTGATTTATTTTCATAATGTTTCTAATTTCAAAAAACGATAAGATTAAATTTAACATGACAATAATTTTTTGGTTTGTTATTGAAAACCAAAATTAGAAATAAACCAATACGAAAATCCATTATAATTTAAATTTAAATTTAAAAACTAAATTACTGATGTTTTAATAATTTTTTTTTGGTAATATCTTAATGGACACCTTTCAATTGAAATTACAATATATTCAAATAATATCCACCATTTTATTTTTTTTAATCAAACTTGACAAGTCTACATTATTTTTATCAACGTTATGATTATAAAATTAATTACATATAATAAAATCATTCTAAACATCAAAATCATTAATATTTAGTGAGAAGTGGCATTTAACAATCTTTTGATCACCCCACACATGACTTGGGGGTGGACATTTTAATTTGCCTCTTTTAAGAGGCCTCTTATAATGGTGCATTCACACTTCTTGATGTTAAGTCAGTGTTAAATGGAAAATCTAGGTGGCATCCTAGGTGGCACCCATTGTTAAATGGGCTATAGCTTAATGTTTAGTGAATGTTCGCTTAACATAAAAAAAATTTCATGGCTAACATTTTAAGCATCCACGTGTATCTCTACCTACCTAGTAGTCACCAAGTATCTTACCTACCTACCTACCTACCTACCTACATAGTAGCCACTTACATTATCTACCTACTTAGTATGCTTACCCGGGTAGTTATTAGGTAGTGTGGAAGTAGTAGGATGGTTCAAAAGATAGGTTACCAAGGTGGTTTGCTATGTACTAAGCATCATCCATATATATATGTATGTATGTATGTATGTATGTATCTATGCCAACATAGACTTACTTAACTAGATAGTAATCACTTCCATTTTCTACCTACCTACTATTATACTTACTCACCTAGGTAGGTAGGTAGGTAGGTAGGTAGTTTTGTAGGTACCTAGTGTGTGGAGGTAGGAGGGTTGACAAGATAGGGTACCAAGTAGGAAGCTCTCTTTAACTAAGTTGTGTGGGTTCTTCCAGTACGCCGCGGGAGCTTCGAAACTGACAACTCTTTTTGCCTGGAGAAGTCTTTCTCAAGAACAAACTCATAGTAGGTGTGCTATATCACGTAGCTGCAAAATTGTTCATGCAAGCAAGCAAGGACCCCAGGTCAGTTGGCAACTATTCTTGACTCCGGTTTTGTTTTTTTGTTTTTTTTTGTTTTTTTGTGTTTTTTGGTGTAAAGTTTTGATGTGAGCATCTGAAACCGCTTGAAAAATAGGTAGGGGAAATTGTGTGCTATTGGGTTGTTGTTGTTTTTGCAGCGAGTCGTGGTTTGGTAGTCTGAGGTTTTAGGGTTACAGGGGGGGAAAAAAACAAGAAGCTAAGCTTTTTGGGGTTAGCCATTGCTGGGAACAGTTTCCTACTTCCTCATGTTCTTCTTGCCGACAAATAAGGTTCGATTTCCACCGCAATGGCGAGTGGATTTTAAGATGGGTTTTGGGTCTAAGTCAGATGTTATATTATGTTCTTGTACTCGGAGTTTTCAAGAACATGTTATGTTATGTTCTATGTTCAATTTGAGCTTTGAAGTCTTTTTTTGTTTTTTTGGTGTTTTTCAGAGTGGCATTTGCAACATGTCCTAAGGCTTTTTTTTCTTTGTCGTTTTTGGTGGCTGCATAAGTATGAAACACTTTGTTTGTCCACTGTTGTCATGTTTCTTCTTGTTGTTGTCTAATAGTTGCACATAAGTTCTGCTGCACTGCTCATTAACAAAGAGGGGGAAAATAAAGTAGGAGGATACTATTACCTGAGAAAATTAAGGGGGAAAAAAATCCATTTCTAGGGTTTAATAGAGTGATTTGTTTTCTAGCCACTTTTCTGTTTGTTTTTCTTTTTTGACTTCTTTTGGCTGTTACTGGAGCAGCACAGCTTAAAATCTCAGTGAAGGATTTGATTGTGCAGGGTAACTATGTCAGGAACACATGTGTCAGTGGGGACAGGAGAAGAAAGTCGGAAAATTGCCATAGCTGTAGATCTGAGTGAGGAGAGTGCTTATGCAGTGAGATGGGCGGTGGCCAATTATATCCGTCCTGGGGACCATGTTACCATCCTCCATGTCAGACCAACAAGTGTTCTTTATGGAGCAGATTGGGGAGCATCAGATCACATCTTGGAAGCTGACAAAGAATCACAACAAAAGGCTGAAGAGGACTTTGACACTTTCACTGCTGCCAAGAGCACGGAGCTTGCAAAGCCACTCTTGGAGTTGAATATTCCACACAAGATACACATAGTGAAGGATCATGACATGAAGGAGCGAATTTGTCTGGAGATTGAGCGCTTGGGTGTCAGTGCTGTTGTCATGGGTAGTCGAGGTAAGTAACCCTTCTTTGTTGTGTTCACTTTCCAAGATAACTCTTGCTTGCATTCATTTGTATGATCACAGTGATACTTGGTTTATTGGAGGCAATCATGTACTGTGGAATTGTCAAGCCCCTGCCCATTATGTTGGGTAAGGCGCAAGTGAGCCTTTTAGGGCAAGCTAGACAACACACCCAACACATTGGGCAAGCGGCAAGGCCATTCCCATGACATCAAGTGTGGAGTAGCAGCAGACTCAACAATTTCTTTTTGAAAAGAACTCATGTTCAGAAAAATTGTTTTGGTGTCACCATTACAAATGTAATGACGATCACTGGAAACATAATGCAGTCAAGAAACTGACATAATCTGCCACCCTAGACCTTTCAATGTTTCCTGTAGAGTCCTGAAATGCTTTTGCTTTGAATTTCTGCTTCCATAAAATTGGGTGCATGTGGTAGGTGTTGGTGCAACAAAACATTCGCGGAAGTCCCGTCTTGGGAGTGTGAGTGATTACTGTGTCCATCATTCTGATTGCCCTGTGGTTGTGGTGCGACTACCAGAAGACAAAGATGGCAATAAAACTCCTCCACACCGCTCACACTCCAACCTCTCTCCGTCACCTCACCAATTCCCAAGTCCTAAAAAAGAGGACATTGACCACAAACCTACAACTGAAAACTAATGGCCTCTGCAGATTAGAGGTGGTACATATGTTGAGTAAATCCTATGCTTTTGTATTGCAATGCTATTGTCCTTGTTTCAGGAGGAAATGTTTGCTGGAGATATTCTACAATGGATGTTGAGTCAAAACTGTGTCATTGTGGGATGACATGTTTACTCTGAGGACAAAAGACATTCAAGCTTGTGCACAAATCTTCTGTAATCTTTTCATAAGAGGTATAATAGTTCACTGGGTTGAGGCTTTGTGGGTCCAAAAATGGCATCATGTTGCAGATTCTAGCTAAAGAAATTAAGGTCTGGACCAATAACATGTAAAACTGAACATTGCAGTTCCTGTCTTCCACATCATGCCAAGAGAACCGAAGCTCCACTACTGAATGATGATCAGCTAGATGTATACTAGTTAAGAGTGTTTCACCCTCGCACTTTTGATACCTGATGGGCAATTTTACACTGTTCCTTGTGGAAAGATATGCAGTTTTGAGAAAACCATTTCTAGGCTACAAGGTGAATCACACCTTGGTAGCAGTTTTACAAAACAACAACTTGAGCTCCTTTTTGTTCACCTGTACCAAAAACATCAAAGTACACTGGTGTGAAGATAGACAATAGAGGTGAAAAAAGAAAAGAGCATAAATGGAGAAGCCAGTCATATTACACTGCATAATGGATGAATTTAGAGTGACTGCACAAAAAGGAAACATGAGACTGAACTTTGCCCATCACATTCCGTGGTAGTGATTCCCAGACTTGTAGTTGTTGAGGTATCTGCAATGTAGTGGAGACAGTTGATACACTGTAGTGTCAGGGATTGAATAAAAATATCTTTGAATTCCAATTAAGAAAAGTTTGAGGCATTATGAATCTGAAAAATGGTGACATGGATCTAAAGATATACAGCTTGCCCTATGGAAAAAGAATGTAAAAACTCCAAAACCAAAAAATGAAGTGTAGAGCAATTGACCTTATAGGGGGCAAGTAGATTGTGAGCCCATCTTTGAAGGGCTTTTAAAGTGAGGACAGGCTCATGAACAGCTGCACTGCCAGCAATTTGTTCTTTGCAGGGCACTATTATTGCCACAACAATCTCCCCATAGTCCTTGTCAGGAGTACCCATCACAACACACTCAGCTATTGCAGGGTGCTGCAAAATAGACCAACAAAAAACATAGAAAAATGTTACATTAACAGAAAACAAAGCACTTTGACAAAGAGTATTTTACTCAGCTTTGCAAACACGTGCAATTAAAAATCATGAAAGTGTCAAGACTAGCAGTTGCCTTTTTGAGTACCTGAAGCAAAACAGCTTCAATTTCCAGTGTGGAGATTTTGAAGCCTCCAGACTTCACTATGTCCACACTTGTCCCTGTACTCACCATAAATCCACAGACATAAAAAACTGAGCAGCACCCAACAAGAATCCAACTTTAGTTGATTAACTACAAATGCTGATTTCCAAAAGAAGGTCAGTCATGCAACGTACGTCCAAGAATCCTGATATAGTCATTTTCCATAGTAGCTGTGTCCCCAGTTTCAAAAAAGCCATCTTCTGTAAATGCATTCTTGGTTACCTGGAAATCCTGTCAACAGTATCAGATTCATGCCCTGCCTTAAAATTTAAAAATGAATTGCATCACACTGCACTTGTAAATTTCAGGACATGTACCAGACCATGTACATTTACCAGACCCACACTGGTTTCAAACAATGCAAAGAATTTTGCAGGGTATTTTGCGGCACATATGTAGCACTTGAATGACAAGACATGTACAACCCATGACCTTTTCCACACCTCTGGTTGTCGCCAATATTCCCTGAACATTCCAGGACTCTTGATATAGAGTTCCCCAACACCTGTCTCATCTGCAGCAATTCTCACCTACAATTGTCATACCCTACACCATCCATTAATAGCAGAACCTTGGGAAAGATATCACTTACCATAGATCCACTCCACTCACACACTAATGCAGCATACCACATAGTCATAGAGATACACACCCAGTTGGCTGAGCACAAGGAATGAGATGAAGAGAAAAAGAGGGACAGAGATGGACCAACCTCTACACCTGGAAATGGCTTACCAACATACCCTGGCCTGCGCTCCCCATTAAGCGGGTTGGAGATTGCCATCCCAAACTACAGAGCAACCACATCAGTGAGTGAGCTTTTCCCTCAAAACAGAACCCTCTCAACATCCAAAGCTCAGAATCATGTACGTTTAGAAAAATTGGAAAGATTAGCATTGCCTGGTTATGTCTCTCTTGGTCTGTAGATCTGGTACTTAACCAAATGATGAGAAAAAAGAAGACGGATCTTGTGTTCATGTAGCTGTTACCTCAGTCATTCCATATCTTTCAAGGAGACAATGGCCAGTGACACTCTCCCATTTCTCCATCACTGGTTGGGGCAACGCCGATGACCCACACATCTGGAGCAAACATGGCAGGATAGTCAACTGATACTCCATGACAACATCAAATTACATACAAGAGAAACAAAATGCACAATGACAACCATTCAGTTGCAGATACCTACCAGAGAGACTTACCATCAGACGCAAATTCCTTGCAGCGAATGAACAAGCCTTTTGTGCTTCAGTGTCCATGGTATTGAAACCTTGGAGAAGTCGCACATACATTGTTGGAACCTGTATCAAGGGTAATGGGAAAGCAGATCTTTTGAGCTAAAGCACAAAGTGCTTACCTTTCAAAATGCAAAGTGTTACTCTCTGTCAACAAAGTCTCAAACAACCCCAAGACAGAGTCTGAGAATAAAATGCATAGTAGCATTATGTAATAGTAATGTTGAAAAGAAGTCTACATTATTGTGCACTTGAAATGGGGAGGGGGGGAAATACCCCACTGAAGACTGTGATTGGTTTTTGAGTTTTCATCTCCAAGTTTGATGATGAATCTCGTAAACACTGCCAGACTTCTGATGTGCTAAACTTGGGCAAAAACTCCACCTTCAAGTCAAAAGCATAATCAAAGACAGGAACTCACAATAGCAAAAAATATGATGAGGTCTTTCTGGTGTTATCCTTCTGTTATCTGTGATTATGACTGAAATCAAAGAGAGCATCTAGCACAAAAATCCCTGAAGGAAAGGAAGGAAAAAAAGAAGTACCAGAGCACCGACAAAAAGAGGTGTCAAAAGCATGTTGAACAAGCCATGCACATGTGAACTGAGAACTATGCAGTTAAGGATGATGGAACTTTTTTGACTTTGGAGAAAACTTCAAACACAAGAGTGCTTTCCATTATGACGGTACAGAAATCTCTTGGACTGATGGAGGATATGATGCAAAGGTAGGCAATGGAGGACCCGATCTGATGAAGAGTAATCCCAGGCCTTTGACAGCATGCGCACCTGCCCTCTCACACACAACCCAAAGATGGGCATTGATTGTGAGCCTCTTTGGGAAGTACCATTTGATCGAGCAACACCCAGAGAATATGGGTTAATCTTTTGTAGATTGCACTGGAGTCAGACGATCTCTTTCTGTACAACACATAAATGACTGACCTGAGAGCCAATACTAGCATGGGTATGAACAACGCCTTTGGGTTTTCCTGTGGTACCACTAGTGTAAACAATCAATGCTGATTGATCCCCTGTACACACACAACCACCATTTATTAAATTTAAGCACAACCAAGTTTTGACAACTCAGTAAAGAAGAAGAAACCTAGGAGCCGATTCTGGCCACAAGACTCTAACATTTGATTGCATCTGGGGGTTCAATGTCTCTAGATCCCATGGCAATCACCACACTCTGAAGAGAAGGACATGCAAGAAGATTTTCATCCAAACTCTGCAGCAGTATGGCAGATCCTGATCCTGGATCAAGAGTTGCATGACAGCGTACATACCTTCTAAAGCAGATGAGATCATTTGCACCTTTGCTAACAATTTGTCAAAAGATACTGAATCCTCCATCTCTTCTTCATTTTGCAAGTCATTTTCAAGACTTGAGATGGATGGGAGGAGGCAGAAATGAACATCACACTTTTGAGCTATTTGCTCAAGCAACAATTGGTAATCCTTGGTACCAAGTACAAAAGAAACATCCTGCATCCAAGACAGAAAAAATCCTTCATGTTTTTTGCCTAGGTCTAGAGTTCCGGTGTTTTTGTCTTGATCACTTACAAGAGTCTCATCCATGTGGGTGTTGATTAAGAAAATGTATTGAAGCTTATTAAGAGAATAGAAATGCACAAATTCTAGCATCAGAATTGAAGAAAGCTTGAGAATGGGTATAGGAAAATTACAGACAGACCGCATCAATGAGGATGTGAAGGAGCTCAGTTTCAGGGTAATTGAATGCCAAAGGTACAGCTACAGCTCCACTAAGCCAAGTTGCCCATAAACCTGCAACAAATTCTGCACTTGGTTTTGCAATGATCCCTACCCTTGCCCCTTTCATTCCTCCACCACTTCTGAAGCTTTTCAGACTCTTCTTCCTAAGCACCAAAGTTTCATACTTTGCTTGACTTTCCTGTTTAGTAGCACAGCACAGATTCCCTCCAATACATGAAGAATAAATAAATCAAGATGATGATGACGACAACTGAGCAAACTTCTGACACTTGGGTTTCATCATCTTCAGAAGGAGATTAAACCCTAAACCCTAAAAAAAAATTCTACCATACTGCAGAAAACACTCAAACAAAATAATGCCCATCATTTATCCACAAATTTCTGGCAAAGCTTGAATCTCCTTACCTCATCATTATCATGCCTTTGCTGCAATGTAGCTTGCAACTCTTCTTCATCATCAACCCTGTGCCCATGTTTTGCTGCTGCATTGTGGCATTCATCTACCATGCAAGAGGTGTGTTTGACATCTGGCAGTGATTGCAGGGAGGAGGAGAGCTGAAAACTGGCGCGTAGTAGCTGAGAGTAGCTGTAATTCTTGTGCTCAGAGGAGATGGCTACGGCTCCTCGAGCTTCTTGTGCTGTCCTTAATTTCACTCCTATCTTCAAAACCTCAAAATCTTCTTTGTTCTTGTTCTTGTTCTTCTCCAATTCTGTAAAGGAAGAGGAGGAGGAGCAGGATGATGATGATGATGATGATGCATACCACACATGGAGACCAAGAGATTTAAGGAACTTGTGATTTCTAGGTGACAAAGCTCCTCCTCCTCCTCCTCCTCCTCCTCCTCCTCCTGCTGCTGTGGCTGCTGAGACAGTTTGGTGCAAGCATAGTTGCCACAGCAATGTTGTTGTTCCCTTAAACCCTAAACTCCAAGACATTTGAGGTGGGTTTTTTGCCTATTTCCTTTCCAAATCAAAACTCAGAACACAACCCTTGTGGGAGGTAGGTGGGTACTAGGTACTTGGCATGCACGGACAGGGGAGGAGGGAGGGAGAGAGGAGCACATCAACTTCTTGCCAACAAAAACACTTCAATTAGGCCTAAACCTAAACCCTAAACCCTAACACCACCACTTCATTTGCAGGGCCATACCCCAAAATAGGTGCCTACTACCTACCTACTTACCTACGTACCTACCAAAAGAACTTATTGGAAACAAATTCTTGTTTTGAAGCTTGGGATGATGATAGGTTCAGTTTTCTTAGTAGAGTTGAATCTTAGAGTTAGGGTTTTTCATTTTTTTTTTGTTTTTTGGTGTGTGGTGGATTTTCACAACACAACAACAAGAAATAGAAACAAAATTGGAATATTTTGTTGTAGATATTTGGTTCTTTTTTCTTTTTGAAAAAGAAAAGGGAATTTTCTTTTTTTTTTATTTCTACAACTATCCTAGGAACGATATCCAACATCGAAATTGGCACAATACCTTCTTTAGGAAAGGACATTCAAGCACTTGCAAATTGGTGCTTCAAACCAACAAAATGATTCGAAAAGGATTTTGCACATCTCTTTAAAAGTCAATATCATGAATAGATGATTTTGAATGCAGAAGTCTCTCATGCAAATGGAATATGTTGTTTAATTTGACAAAAGGGATTTGGCAAGTTTCACCACATTTAAAGCCACCCTATGCAAAACATAAGCAAGTGCTTAGCAACTAGAGGTTTTGCAAAATAAACCAACATAAATAGCTTGCAAGGAATAATGGCAATGTGTACAATTGTGTTTGACAAATTTTGATCACACTAATGAAATCACAAAGATGTTTTTTGCTTACAAAAATTTAATCAACCTATGTGTGTTGTTTCCAATAGGAAGATGAAGGAAACCTATAATAAAATGTTGAAATCAACCAAGAGGTCAAAATTAGTTATGCCTTGAGATTTTGTGGTGGGCATGTCTAGGTCATCTAGGTAGTTGCACACTACATTGTCTCTTTTTGGACTTCACAAAGCAAAAATTTATGTACTTTTGATTATTGCAATGTTTGCTAACTACAATTGGTGGGAAATGTGTAAAAAAGAATTCACATATATTATATGACCTATAAATCTTTATATGAAGTTTTTTTTTTCAAAACCATATGACCATTTTTGGATTTTTTGGGGCACTTTAAACACATGTTTCAAATTGTGTCAAAGTTTATACAACTTTGTAAATGTCCTCATAACTTTTGAAATACTAAATCAAGTGTTTAGTGTATTTTATCATAGGCTGTATGATTAAAATGAAACTAAAATTGTTATTGATGATGTGATTGCAAATGGGAATAGGAATTTAGGTACTTTGTATACAGCCCCAAAATTGTGAAAATTAAATAAGTCATTTTTCATGTGAAAAATATGAATTTGATGAAAGTTTCTTCATTCCAAGTATTTTATAATATAAAAATCAATGGCAAAAGATTATTTTTGCAAAATTTTGATTTATGGTAGAGTACATATTCATTGTGAAGGTGTTGACAACACTAAAAACTAAGAAAAAATGAACTCCCATTGTGCCATTTTGGTCCACCTTAGTGTGCAATTACCCATCTTCATCAAATTGTACTTTGCCATGACCCACTAGGCTAGACTAAACATGTAAATCCATTTTGTTTTCATTTCTTAATTTCATAAATTGTATTTTGCCATGACCCACTTGGCTAGACTAAACTTGGAAGTCCATTTTGTTTTCACATTTCTTAATTTCATAAACTTTTTAGTTTTTAGATGTTAATCAATTTCATTAGTTCATTATATTTGTAGGTGAGATTTTTTGAAACACAAAAGCTCATTCTCACTTATTAACTTATAGTTAGAATAATTTTGTATTAACATGATAAAGTTATTTGTAAAAGAAGGTGTTGTAGTTGATCTTGGTCCATAAGTGATTTTGGTGTTTTTAAGTTTGATTTTGGTTTTAAATTCCTTGAGGAAGTGCACCCCAAAAATGGGCCTAAGTACTTTAAAATTAATGTGTAGATGCAAAGGAAAAACAAGGGAGACACATGGTGTTTCAATCCTTTGGCAATGTATAGCAACTCGGTTGTAATAACTGACTAGTTGGCCAATGTAGCTAACCTTGTAGTTGCCATTGACTAGGTCTTCAACAACAACAAAGCAAGGCGAAGCAAGGAGGCTTAAGTCTTCTTTGTTCCATTGACTTTTTTATTTAGAAACACACCAACAATGGGAACATTGATAGTAGCAACAATGTTGACCACTACTATTAGCATCCCCACACACCTCCAACGTCATTCTTAAAGGTCATAAATTTTTTACTAGTATTCAAAATTGAAGTTGTCTTTGTTCAAGGAACATGTCCTCATCATTTACAAACATAATTGTAATAATCATAGCTTCAAAGGAAGGGTGGCCCATTGGCAAACTAAAAGTTCAGCAACAGTTAAGCTTGGAGCTGACAATCATTGGTGGGTTTTCAAGCTTCCTTGAATGTAAGAGGTTCGGAAAGCAAATTAAGCTCATGGGGTTTGGGAAAGGCACAAGATAAAAAAAACGTCTAAGGTCCAATCCAAGTTTCCTTTATGTTTCCCTTTTTTTTGTTTAATTTTTTTTTTAATTTCTTAAGAGGATTTGCCATAATATGGATAAAGTTTAATTGTTGGTTTTCATCCATTGAACAAATGGGGTAGCTATTAGTGGAAGAAGGCTTAGTGACCAAATAAAGTTTAGAATGAACAAAATCGGTCCTATAATTAGACACAATATGACTTAAAATCACAGCATGACGTGACTTCAAATCCATCCATGATAATTTAAATTAAATAATTTTTGAACTAAATTTTAGTTTTAATTTTCAAATTTGGACAAAAATAATTCATATGAGGTTAGATTTCCAATTTGTCTATTTTTTGGGGTCCAAGAGAGGAAGCCAAGGTGTGTGTGAAATTTTAACTCATTAAACAAAAGTTTTTGGAGGTTTTCCTTGGGCATGGTTTGTGAACTGGTAGGTACAAAAGTTGGTGATTTAATTACAAAATGTTGAATTTTTACTAATGTGGGGAGTAGTAATGCATGTCAACTTCCTATTTGTTGTCTACATTTTTTCATTGATGTTGTTGGGTTATGCATTTGTTTCCTACCATTATGTTGGTTGAGTTATCATTTATTTCAAGGAGGTAAGGGTGTTTGTTAAATTGTTAAACTTTTGGGTTAATGTTTCAAAAACCTATGCATAAATTACTCAATGAAAAACTCAAAGTAAAAGCTAGCAATGAATTTTTCCATGTGTGTTAATTGCCATAGTGAACCTTAGGGTTTAATTGGTGTGGTTAATGGTTAGGTATGAGACAATGCTACCTAGATTGTAACCATTGAATAGGTCTTAATTGACTCTTAAGTTGCCCATACATATTGATTAAGTTTTAATGGGTTTTAGGTTGTAAACCTAAATTGGCATTATTACGAGTATTTTTAAAATTTGATCATGATCAAGATTGATCCATTGATTGTATATGGCCATGGGATTGAGATGATGGTCGATAAGTTGTTTTTTTCATGTTCACAATGAGCCATCACATGTGTTTGGCCTTGTCAAGCTTGGTGGGTGGATGCAAGTGCCAAGTTTATGTTTAGTTTCTAATTATAACAACAATCATTCCAAAAAAATTGCTTACCTAAATTAGGGATAAAATTAGGGGTTAAAGGCACATTGCATGTGAACTCAAAAAAAATATTATAGGTCACCATCCCCAAAGGGACATGTTGAAGATTATAAAGAAAAAAATTTAAATTGGGAGATCATTGACATTTTTTTTATAACTAGTGTGAACCTCATGCATAATGCACGAATACAATTTTTATTTCACAAAAAAGTTTCGAATTCTTATTGAAAACTCACATTTTACATTCAAAAACCACCCTTTAAAGTTTTCTTCTGAAAAGAAAATTGCAAAGTAACAAAAATTGGTCACAAGACAAATCACTAAGGGTAAGGCAAAGGTGCCAAAAATCAAGTGAGGGCCATGTGGTAATAAGAGCATCTCCATCAACGCTCAGTAGGTGACCTTGCACTGGAAATCTTGGATGTTGTTCATCAGTCAAATCCA
>Ga0116227_10004829_pt1 | contig 28978 bp, 23 predicted proteins | sample S1TSphgellanicum_FD_89693 | JGI IMG/M metagenome (GOLD analysis project Ga0116227, IMG submission 89693) | Host-associated microbial communities from peat moss isolated from Minnesota, USA - S1T2_Fb - Sphagnum magellanicum MG | ecosystem: Host-associated > Plants > Peat moss > Unclassified...
CAGTTTCGAAATGTCCATCAGATCTAAACGTACAAAAATCTTGCACCGTGTCATGGGGCTTTTCAGTCGTGCCTTTTTCCCCAGTGGCCCCCCCCCCCCCCCCCCCATAATGACCTAGTTCAACAAGTCATGCCAAAAAGAAAACTAGATGCTTTGCATGCATCCTAACCTTAATATACCATTAAATCATCTAAAGAGAAGGAGGAGAAGACAAAAGAAAGTAACAAATGTGAAGCTCACAAAACCTTGATTGTTTTTAGCACTAACCTTTTGCAATTGCATACACATTCACATATATGACTCAGATTTATTTCTAGAAGGATGTTGAGTTCACAAAAGTGGGTGTACAATCTAATACTAATAGAAATTCCTTGTACATTCTATCATCATGAAAGATGTCTTCATACATTTTTAGATATCACTTACCTTTGTAATTGATTGCTAGAAAGAATAATGGTGATTGTGGCACCAATTCTATTTGTATGAATAAATGGGCTACATTGAACTCCTAACATGTCGAAAACATGGGCTACATTGAACTCCTAACATGTTGAAAACATGGGCTTGAGACTTTGGTGAAGGAAGGAGTAACTCATGAAAGTGTATATAGAAGCTTTCATAAGATTTTAGTAATTGAAAAAATATTCATCCAGGTCATGGTTTAAAAGTGGAGGGTAATCCAACAATCTAGAAACTCGGATGCATGCAATTGCTCCTTTTGTATTGAGAGAGATTTTTGAGAAGATCTAAGGCTTTAGGTTTTTGGAAGTTGAAATTTCTCATGTTTCATTGAAGCAAATTATTATGGAAACTCTTAAGTTATCCATAGTCAACATCTTCTTGATGATCTGGACTGTGATTACTACTTTAGCAAACATGAATGAAAAAATTCATTTCAAGGTCTAAGATACATCCTAATGTGATTCAATAATCATATTGAGTATTCCTTGTCGTTGCATTGGATAGGTAATATAGACTACTTAATTGAACAATTAATGTCAACCAACTTGAAGTTTGATGCCATGACATCTACCATGTGAATGTATTGGTTTGAAGTGTGCAAGCTAACATCACCCAATTTTCATGCCTTTTGAAATTGTCTCGATAATATTATTATTTTTTGGGGGTATCTATATTGATTTGGCATTTTGATCATTAAGAAACTTAATGACTAAAAGACACTTGGTGAGGGTGACAAGTCTAGTTTCTTCTTTGATTAGTTTGAGAGGCCAAAGGTTGAACTCTAGCTTTGGCATCTGTTGCACAAATTGCCATTCTACAACCTAACAAGCCCCCTCTTTCATGGGGGTTGCAACCAACCTTTTTTTCTACTAGCTAAACATCACCTAAAAGTGAAATTTAAAATTTTGAAAAAGAGGTGATTTTGGGGGCTTTTAGTTGCCAGAAGTGAGAAAAGAGAAAAGAAAAAATCGCAAAATTTAGATATTTGATTTTCATTGTGTAGCCAAAGATATAGAAGGGTGATTAAATACTTTTACTTTATTTCTGGTTTATAGCCAGGTTTGGCTAAATCTTGCTGGGATGATCTCTACTTTTTCTACATCTTTGTATGGATGGTCGCGCCACTTTGGCTACAAACAAAAATTCCCAAAAAAGACACTGGTTGCAACCACCTTTCTCCTGACTGAGCCTGGCTGCATAGTCCTTGTGTGCCCAGGTCATCTGGCCATAGTGATGTAGCCGAAGAAGTAGAAATGAACACTGAAAACTCTGATAATTTAGAACCATAAACATTCTTTTGTGATCAGGATTCACAGCCCCACCCCTTTCCCCCCGCCCCCAAAAGCTGGTATAATTATGGGAAACTGCCTTAAAACATCATTCTCCAAATGGCTAGTGTGACAGTGTTTTCTAACATTGGAGACAGCCATATCATGATGAATCAGTTGTAAGTTATCTGGAACTCTTTAGAGCTTCACCACTTGTAGTTTGTGCTTGTCGCCCGACACCCAATTGTGGCCAACAAAGGTTTGCTTTGTTTTATAAGCTGTTTTTATAAGCTGTTGGAATCCAGTTATTATTCCCAGTAGCTTATATATATATACACACACACCCCTTTTCATGCATCCCCAACATGTATAAGTACTCACTGCGCACCAATGCAGCAGCTCATCCAGTAGTGCCCATTTTGGGTGATTCTACTGTGCCTTAATAGTCATGTTCCAGCCAGGCAAACTGGGATATTTGTTGCTCCAAATTGACTGTCAATTGTTATTTACAATTGTTAAACAGTTGTTTCACACTCAATTGCAAACTAACTAACAGGCCATTAGCCATTTAAAAACTAATATCATCAACCTGAAATCTACACTAAAAAAGAAGAAGGAAGTCTGACACAATCCTTTGTTGGGGCCCTGCACACACAGGGGAGCCTTGGAAGTTAGGCGAACCAGCACCTACACTGGTACCCCATGGTACCAAATGAAAACTACAAGAATTCCATGTGAGCTCTACCCTTTTATGGCGGGGCTTAAATAGGACAATTTTGTATTAGGTGAAGCCTTCGACTGCGGGCCTTATTGGAATGAGGACCCAAATGAGGTGGAGCTGAGTGCAGGCTCAGTTTCAATAAAGCCACTTATCAATGGCTTTACCTTACATAAAGACTGCAGCTACACAGTGGTGTAGCCATGAGAAAACTTGGAAGTGGACCTCCAGATTTTTGTAAAGCCCACAGAGAGTTAAGTGGGCTCTAAAAAAATCATAACATTGGTGTAGGAAACAGATGAAAATTTTCATCTGATACTCTAGTGAAAAACAGAGGAAAAAAATATGGGAGCAGGTCTTTTATGCCTGGTAAAGCCCTGAGCTGTGGGCTTTACCTAAATAAGGGCTTGCATGAGGCAGCTCTATACATAGTGTCTCTTTACTGGAATGTGGTCTCTCCTTAGTCTTGCTTTCTGGTCGTCTGCACGGATTCTTCTTCCTGGCAGACATACACAATGGACTTGACTTTGCCCCTGCAAATCGAAGTCTATTATCATGCCATCAACTTGTTTCCGGAAGTAATGTGAAAGAGTGATCTCAGATCACCATCATCATCATCATCATCATCACCACATGATCCCTGATCACCTTTGTTTGGAAGAAACAAAAAAAACTGCTGTGCTAGTGACAATCGGTGATGACATTCATGAAGAGAGACTGGATTTGTGGCATTGACATGAAGAAGAAGCTCTAGTGTGGCGTTGGGTTTTGAGAGAGGCAATCCTGAGTGTTTTTTTTAATACAGAAGAGTGAGAAGGGGAATATTTGAGGAAAGTCAGCACCTTGGGCTGTGGTGGATGTGAAGAAGAAGAAAAAGAAGAAAGTTAGTTGCAGTGCAACATGGGCAAGTTTGATCAGGAGCTAGATGATCAGAAGCTGCTGGGCTTTGATGAGCTGCAGAACAAAATGGTCATCAAGCATCACTTTGTGTTGGTGCATGGTCTCATGCACGGCGCTTGGTGCTGGTACAAGACGGTTGATTTGCTACGGCGGGCTGGTCACCGTGTGACCACGCTTGATCTGGCAAGCTGCGGCACGCATCCTGCAGATCCAAATACTATCTCCGAATTCGCTGTTTACAACCAACCGCTTGTCGATCTTCTCTTGTCACTGCCTGAAACCGACAAGGTAGGGCTTGTAAGTGGAAGAAGAGCGCCGGATTCTGCAGCATTGCTTGCTTGCCACCTTTTTTTAGCGAGCTAGCTCTGTATGTATGTTTGCAGAGGATGCTGAAGACTTACTTGGGGGTGGTAGTGGGTTTTTTCATGTGTTCAACTTTGTGATACAGATTGTGCTAGTGGGTCACAGCATGGCAGGCTTCAGTGTTTTGGACGCCATGGAGAGGTTCCATCACATACTGAAAGCAGTTGTCTACATTTCTGCAGTCTTGCTGCCTAGTGGAAAGTCATTTGCCAACTCTCCCAGCTTCTGTGAAATGGTTTGTTTGCTGCATCCAGCCTCTCTCTCTCTCTCTCTCTCTCTCTCTCTCTCTCTCTCTCCATTATCAAAACCTGCAATGTTCATTGAGAAAAAAACACAAACTATAGAAACCACTAAGACCACAACATCAATTGTTTACCAAGCTTCGAAACCACTTGGAACACACAGCATCAATTGTTTGTTTCCAGATAGTGTTGCCAGATCCACAAGTAGCAGTTTATATTCTTTTTTAGCACATTGACAGATAGAGAAGTGGCAGTTTGCATGCTTTATTACCTGTCTCCATTGTGCTCTTTACCTTCAGTACACCTGTAAATGTTTGATCCTAATGGATGCAATGATATCACATGGCAGGTGTTCAAAGACCGGCCTGCAACACAAGGAGCTGAGTATACATTTGGCAATGGCTATGAACATCCACCAACATCAGGCAGAGTTCCAAAGTCAAGACTGCATGGACTGTTTTACAACAATTGTTCACCACAGGTGTGAACAACACTACAATCCTTCAAACTTGTACAAAATATCTGTGAATCAACCACATCAAGAGTCTCTTACTGTGCTGCCAAAGGAAAGAAAGAAACCCATAAGATACAGGGAGGGAGACTCTTATTGACAGTGCACTGCACTTGATCTACTTCTACATGGCACACAGAATGACTCCCATGGTTTTGTAGATTTGTTTTTCACAAAACCATGATCATACAAAGCGCGATTTAGATTCTCAAGATAGAGAGAAGATACCTGCTGCCAAGATAAAAGGCATAGCAAAGGGACCAGGATTCAGGGGTGAAACTTGTGCAAGGAATTACCCATAGCTTAGAAATTCTGTTTCTGATAAGCATTGTGCTGCATGTTGCTGGTGGTCAGGATGTTGTACTAGGAGAAATGCTGAGCAGGCCTTACCCAGCAGGAGCAATGATGACAGCTGCCATAACATACACAAATGAGAAGCATGGGACAGTGCCTTCTGTATACATCAAATGCTTACAAGACAAAGTCATTGTTCCTGAAGTTCAGGACTTTCTGATTGAGCTCAACCAAATCTCTCAGGTAGTTGAAATGGAGTCTGATCATAGCCCCATGCTCTCAGCTCCTGAAAAGCTCCACCAAATTCTTCTGGCTACTGCTGACAAATACGCTTAGTATCTGTAAAACCGGAAACAATTACAGATCAATGACTTTGCAAGAACTTCTCAAAATGAAGAATTACTGGCAATAATTTTAAGTATAACTTTTCTTGCTTTTCTAGACTCAGATCTTTGAATGAACAAGCCCACCAAAGTCATCTGGAATAATAATATGTATTTGGGACATTCTAAAGATGGTCAATTTCAGGTTGATCACACTGGAGGAGCTTTGGCTTTCCTAGTCATTTCTTGAGCTTTTTCAGAGTTTTCAACAGTTGACAGCACCTGCAGCATCTGGGGTCTAATCATTTTGCTTTCTGTCTCTTAAGCATGTTGTGTAAAGTCAATTGTTTCAGAGCTTTCATTGGGAGGAACTCAATTCACCAGAAAATCAATGTTTCAGAATTTGTTTCCCTGCATATGACAGCAGATCTAGACAATTGCTGGCTGGGTGGTTCTGGGTTATATAGGCCAGTTCCAAGGCATAAGGATGGCCTGTTTTTAGATTTGGCTGAACCATCATTGAACCAGCCTCCTAGTGGAACCTGAACCTAACCTTGCTGGAGAACCCTAAACCCAGAATTTTGAACAACTGGGCTTATTAAGTCACCAAACATTCCTTTGAAGAAAAAAGATTAAGCTGAAACTAGAAGTTTTGAACTGGAAAACATGGTCTACACCCTGGGCTGTAGGCAATGGACAACTTGGTTCTCTCAGTACATGAGAGTGTTCACATTAAGTGACGCAGTCACGTCAACTGGCTATGGTGTGCTACCACCAACTGACGACACAGTTGGTATATCCTGCTAGAACACTGATGAAATATCATGCTGGAGCACTGATGAATATTGCAGCTTGGAGTTCACATGATAAATAAAATACACGTGTGCTACTTCTGTCTAGAAGACCTACCTACCATACACAGAAAAAATTGCATTCAATGTAGAACACAAATGTCAACTGCCCCGAGTATTGTATCATGGAAGGACCCCAGGTTACAGTGGTTTGGCAGGAGCGTTCACTGTCTTAACATTCATGTGTGTTTTAGGACCATAGAGAACCACCTTTGTATTTTTGCTTCATCTACAAGTTGTGTTTCTCCTTAACTAAGCAGAGTAAAAATTTAGTCAATTATCTCAGAACCTACTTCTCCCCTTTCTCATAAGAGTTTTCAAGCCAACTGAGTGATATACTTTCTCCATGGTACACAATTGCAGACTGATTAAAACACTGAGTTCAGATATGCAAAAGCTTCCAACAATTTGTACACAGAGAGACAATTTTTCTGAGAAAGGAAATCTCAGTCCAATGGAAAATCTCCATCCAAATCAATCTAAAAGCTAGATAACGCCTGACATAATGCAGGAAGTCAAACCAAATGATTTATGTTGGAGATGGGTTAAAGGTTCAAGTTGGCATGACTTACCAAAGACTGCAGTTTATGTATGAGACAGCAACTAATCCTTCCCAAAATCTGTGTTGTAATGAGCATTTGACTCCAGCTTTTTAGCATCAGTCAGCTTGCGCACAGCCTGCACCCAAGAACATCCAATTGTCAAAACACACCAGTAGTTGCAGAGTACTAAAAAGCAATGGAAATTGTGGGTCATTTCTCCTAATAGTTAGAAGAAGGGTCCTTGGAACTCATATTTAGGCTCCATGTTAAACACTTCAAATGTGAAGTTTGGACAATCCTTTCCTGTATCTTTCCAACTTTTCAACCTTAATTCTCTTAAATCTCCAAGGGTCAAACTGATTTCCTGTTTTTCTATTATATTCCATTGAATCAGGAGATGAATACAGTAACCATTACCATTCATGGTGCAGATATAAACATGTTAATGACAAGTTGGCACAGACTTGAAGTTGCTTCTAGCCTTCAGCATTCTCTTAGGAAGAGCACAGTTGAATTAACAACCAGCCAGGACGAATGCTTTGAAAGGAATATGGTGCTTTTCTCTGACTGACCTTCATGAAGTCTTCCTGGATGACATAATCACGCTCAGCCCGAATTGCAAACATCCCTGCTTCTGTGCACACATTTCGAAGGTCGGCACCATTGAAACCCTGCTCTCTCAACCCACACAATTGAATCATCCATCAGGATCCATAGAGCAGCTAAATTAAGACACCAGGTCAGTTTTACAAACAGTGAATTGTGTACCTCAGCAAGCTTTACAATTGACTCATAATCAATCTCTCCATGCTTGGTTATTCCTGCAGCATGAATCTTGAGGATCTCAGTGCGGGACTGCTCATTTGGCAATGGAATCTCAATTTTCCGGTCCAGACGACCAGGGCGCAGCAAAGCAGGATCCAGCACATCTGGCCGATTGGTGGCCATGATCATCTTCACCTGCAGATCTCCACAAATGAAACCAGATTTTAGCAATTTGTTAATCATTCAAACTGCTCCAAAACTAGGCAACAACTATTGAAAGTGGGATTGATTGAGATAAAGAATCAAACAATATGACCACATATAATTTAACAGTCATAATTTGTAATTGCATCAGACCATAAAACCCCTAATTCCAAGGAAAGGGAGCAACCATGCAGAGAAGAAACTGTCAGTTTTGATATACCTTCCCAAGTTGGTCAAAGCCATCAAGCTGATTCAAAAGTTCCATCAAAGTTCGCTGAATTTCTCGATCAGCACTAGTGCCTTCACTAAATCGCCGGCCACCAATGGCATCAATCTCATCCATGAAAATGATACATGGCTGCAGTTCCCCAACAAAACAAGCAGAACAAGACCTTAGCCAAATTGCAACTACCTTCATAAACCTGAAAAGCCCTCTCCAAGAGGTCTGAGCAGAAGGAAAAGTAGGACATAAAGACAACACTGGATGAAGGAAAAAGTGAGAACAAAAGAAAAGTACCTGGTGATCACGTGCATACCCAAACATTTCCCGGATGACACGTGCACTCTCACCAATGTACTTATCCACAATTGCACTAGAAACCACCTGCTTAGCACAGGACATGTGTGCTGCTCAAAAAAGATGGCACATTTTCCAAATTATTCCACCAGCTAACAGCATATATTTGCAACTTCCATACTGACACCAATGGCAGACTTCCAATGAATGGAACACATATTCAAGACACCAGCCTTTTCCATGAACACTAACTTCCCAACAAAACAAAGAGTGCATACAGAAACATTTCTGAAATAAAGCTGTTCAGTCCCAGTGCTCACGCAGTTCAAGCTGTTATATCAGTGGCATCTGAAGATTTTGAGGCTAGAAATGGAGTACCTTGAGGAAGTTTGCATCAATGTTGCTGGCAATTGCTCGAGCCAACAGCGTCTTTCCTGTTCCAGGAGGTCCATAGAGCAGTACACCCTAGCATAGCAGCACATCACTGTGTGAGGCTTAACACAATGCAAACTAGCAGCAATCAAGGATCAATACATGTGGCTTCAGCCATTAGATTGAGAAGACCAAGTTATGAAGTACCTTGGGAGGCTTAATGCCTACACGCATGAAGAGTTCAGGATTCATTAGGGGCAACTCAATGGACTCTCTCAGTTCCCGAATCTGGTCACTCAGCCCTCCAACAGCTGAGTAGCTCACATTCCCAGGGTCCTCATGAAGCATATTGTACACAACTGGGTCAACCTAAACATAACAAACAGTAAAAATGGGTCAGACCAAATTGGATCTATTGAACAGAAATGAACAAGTATTCTTGAGGTCTATGAGACCAAACATTCTGAGATTGCCTCCAAAGGTGTACAGTGAATGAATGATGAGAAGGGGCAGTCTGAGACACAGGAAATCACCTCTCTTGGAAGAGCTCGCATGATGGTGAGAGTGGTCATGTCAAGTGCTACTCTTGTGCCAGCAACCAGCTTCTCCTTGTCCACCTTGTTGCGGCAGCCAACAACATACCGAGGACCACTGCTTGCCTTCACTATCACTGTGAGCCAAAAAAGTCAGTCTGCAAACTTCTACAGTACATAAATTCCCATAAAATAGAACAAGCAAGATTATTTTCACACCCCAGCAGGGCTGGAAGTCATTATTGCCTTCAAAGCTCAATGTGCTAGGATTTCTCTTCAATTCATTGATCAAAATTCGTTAGATCAAAAGCTTTTAATTGTCATAGATCCAAGATGTTCATTGCACAGTTGAAAGGAAAGAGTTTGCCCTTCTTCTTTCAATGTGCAGTAAATTAGTGGACCAGGAATACACTCCTGCCTGCACCCCTCAATGATTGCCCCGCTATTTTTTATCTGCTGCTGATTACTGACCTCCTCAATAACAAAAACAATCATCATCTCCAACAGAAAGAAGACTTACGCCTCTCACTGTCTAATTGTCGCAGGACTTCACCAATGATCTGTCCCACACTCTGTAGTGCCTTTAAGTCGTCTTCAGTTTTATCAAACTCCTTCCTGTCTTGCTTCACATTCTCTCGCACTGAAACAAGTCTCTACTCAGTACCCTGGAGACATAATCTGTAGCAATCTCCTGTTGCATTTCATGCTACCAACACATATAATAACTATCAACCTACAAGAAACCAGTCACATATGAACATTGCTGATCATGCTGTCATAGAATAATAGATGCAAGTGAATTGTGCAGCATCAGTCTCAAAGAGGCAGATTTGAAACACAACAAAACTTAGCTTTTAGAACAATCTAGCAGGATGAGCTTCATGGGGACCGAGAACACTGACAAATGTCAAACAAAATAGCAATTGTGTAACAAATACAGCCAGGGCTTGAAAGTCTTAGACTGACATTTAGATAAGGATTTTAATTTCCATGTTCACTAACCCTAGACTGGTTTCTCTGAATCTGGTCACTCACAGGTTCTCAGTCTTGATTCTAACTCCTTGTGCTGAAGGAGTTTGCGTCTATATTCTGCTCGGGCTGCATCTCCCTCAGCCATCTCCACCTGTGTAAGAGCCTGAATGCTTCAGCTTCTTCAATTGCTCTGGAAAAATAAAAGCCATGCTTGTTAGTCATACCAGTAATGAGGAGGTTCCATGGCTCACATACTATAAGCAGATTTGCATTCAGCAATCTTTGCACTATGAAAACCATTGTCTCGAGAAGCTCAAGAAAGATAGTCAAGGACTGCAGATCATGAAACAAGGTCTCGGAAGGGAAGTACTGTTGGGAATGGAGAGGGCTCATTGTCAGTAAAAACAGATGATTTTCATCATACCTTTCAACAGGTAGTAGAAATCACAAATCGGCAGGTAAGAAACCGGAAATCCAGATGCTCATCTGCGAACCCCGGAAAAAACAGGATCTGTCCACAAGGAAAGCACCCCGAACCATATAAGTGATAACCCTCGAAAGAAAGAAAGTGAGTACCAACCAGCTCATAGCAAATCGGTGCACCAGCATCTCAAAATCCAACAAAAGCATACAATCCACATGAAAGAAACAGAAATACAGAAGAAGAAAAATTGAACAGAAACCCTAACACACGGAAAACGGATAAGGAAAATGAAACCAGCGGGGAAAGGAGAAGCTGACAACAACGATCCATCAGAAGAGAGAGAGAGAGAGAGAGAGAAAGAGATTCACCCCAAAAATAAAACAATAATGGACTGTGTCTTTGGAACCCCAAATCCACCACAACCCTGTTACCAAACTCCAAAACTCTAACCTAATCCAAACAAACCAATAGCCCTGATAACTCTTGCGAGGGCAAACTGAGTGAGTAGTGAGAAATGATGAAGTTGTTCTCCAGACCTGTTGTTTTCCTTCCTCCTCTTCTTCCACTTTTCTTTTCCTTTCTTTCTTTCTTCTCCCCTTGATACTCCTCCCTCCCCTTGCAAAAAAAAGACGATGATCGTCTTCTGAGCTGTTGTTCGCTTTGGCCCCCTTTTTCTCCTAGCTACGAAAGTGGCTCCTCCTTCATTTTCTCTTCTCTCTCTGCCCCTTGCCAGTTTCTCCTTTTGCCCTAATCGTCGTCCCCGCAGCTCCAAGCGGAGGCCGCGCTCTGTTTCGGTCTTCGACAAGGGACGCCGCAACGCCCAAGCCAAAGCAAAGGTTGGCAATCACGATCGACGAAGAAAGTCGTAGTTCGCTCGTCGGCTGGTCCGTTCGTCCTCGTAAGAGTCAAAGGATGTCTGTTCGTTCGTCCAACTAGGAGCGAAAGGACGTCCGTCAACATCCCTCAACATTCTTCCTAAACCACCACATGATAAAAAAAAAATGAAATATAATATTTTCAATCTTAATGTTACCAACCGATGTTGTGTGTGTAAATGGTGTGAGTTTTATACCCTGTGTAAATGTAAAACACAAAACATGTAAATATAAAATTGTAAAAATTTATTATATGTCATTTAAAATAGTGTAAGTGTCAAAATAAATATATTTATATGGTTTTAAACGGTCATGTAAAATAATATAATTGTAAAACAAATACAATTCTATGATTTCATATGGCCATGTAAAATAATGTAAATGTAAAAAAATGTGGTTATCATGTGAAAAAAGATGTTAAAATTTAAGACATAATGTGCAAGTGAGTTTAATATTTAATATTTATCTCTCAAAACACAAGTAATGTATTATTTAATTGATCATTAAGTTTTAAACTATAATTTTTGATGAAAAATTAAACAACAAATGCTCTTGAATGTGAATCATATATAAAGGAATTTTAACATTTTCAAGACTTTTGTATGATACATAGTGATAGTAGGTTGAGATACATGTGATTTATGGTTCACATGCAATTAATTTAACCAAAATATTAAATATTTGAATAATGTAAATTTTGAAATCAAAAGCCAAGCTTTGAACATGTTTCAACAACATAAAAAATTTGAACATTCTATAAATTAAAAAATCAAAATTGTTGTGATCAAATTTTATGGTTTAAAAAATCTTGCCTTTTTCAATTTGCAAATATTGGTGCTCACAAATTATGTCACTTCCTTTTTTTCTTCCTTTTTTGTCGTTTTTCATTCTTGTAAAAATTTTATACCAACAATTCGTTCATCTTCATGTGCATTTAATTTAATTGATGACACACCATGAAAGAAAGTTGCAACCCCTACAACATATTCATATATTCATTTGATTCATAACATTTTCAAGATTGTTTAAATGTTTTTTTATTAATGTAGTAAAAGGTAGTTGGTAGGTGCAAATTTTATTCTTTAACTTGTTCTCTACTTATTAACAAACACTACAAATTATGAACACAATTGCACTTAATTCACATACAATCTATTGTCCCAAACCATTCAAGTTAATTTTCAAATTGTATTCACACATTCTTTCAACATTATTATTGTCTCATTATTTCCCAAATTTTTCATTGTTTTTTATAATACAAATTTATGATTATATTTTAATTATTATAGTTAGAAAACACAACAAATTCAGGTTTATTCACTATTTCTTCACCAACATGTTATTGCTTTCTTTAATCATAATTGAAAGTATCAAACATATGTAATATAAAAATAAAAAATGAAAACATGAAAATCTATGGTTCACTGCCCAACAAAACTTTAAAATTACATATCATGCATGTATCATTATTCTCCAACAACTTTATAAGTTTGTGTGTGTGTGTGTGTGTGTGTAAAACTTCAACCTTCATCCCAATCAAAAATTGAATCCTAAATCCTTTCCTCCAGAAGTAATTTGAAAATCAAATCTAAGTAAGTGTCTTAATCTTCTCTTGTTAAATCTTAATCATACACCCAGTAACATTACCCTCCCTCTATTTTTATTTTTTTTTTCAAAATCCTTATTATAATAAATTTAAAAAGTAATCTTTTAATTCACTATGTCAACCATTTATGCTCATTCCTTGCTCATTCTAAATTGCTAACATGTCCATCTACACCTCTATCTATGTTATCATTATAACCTCAAATGCTCCCATTCCTATTGGCATGACTGCACTCACTTGAAGAACTATGATTATCATCTCATCGTTCAATTTTATGACATCATTCTATGGTTCTATTTTACCTCTTTCTACCCCCTTGGATATTACCTGTTATGCTACTTGATCTTTGCTTTTAACTGGCTCCATTTATACTCCAGTGTCATGAGCTTGCAGTTTAATCATTTATTTAAGAAATTTCTTTTCCTACACCTTAGATTCCTCGTACTAATGATCTTGTTTTCCCCTCTAAGAATCTATGGTACTTCTTATTTATCCTATGCCATTCCATTGTACTCAACCTCCCTTGCTTCCTTTGTTGGACTCTAAACTATTTAGAATTCTACAAATGAAATTTGGAAATGTTTTCTTAAAATTTGACAAGTACCTTTTATACCCTTATGCATCTCTCATGTGTGCAACCAATTTTTTGTCCATTTCTTTTCAGAATTGTGCCTTTGCCAACTCCCACCATTCATCTGGTTTGGCATTGGAGTCTTCCATATGTTGTTTGGTGCGTAGTACTGAATAATATTGCACATGATCATCATATTCCTCCGATGTGTTATTTATGTACACAAGATCAATGTCTCTGTGCCTTTCTAGTAAGATCCAATTTTGTCTTGGTTTTAAGCATCTTCTTCTATATTATCAACATGTCTAAGACTACTTATTCCTTCTCTTCTTCTACTTCTTGTTTATGGAATTCTTCTATTGCAACCATGGATTTTATCTATATGATTTACACACACATGTTTATTACATTTGTCTTTATTTTTTGTTCCTATAACCAAAGTTCTTTTTCTCTTTCCAAAGCCTTATTTTTATGTATATATCCAATAATGTTTTTTAATATTATTGTTATGTTTCATTCTATGTCTTTCTTTTCTTCCTCAGCTTTTGCCATTCTTTTTATTAAGCTATTAACTACTCCATCTTCCACTTTATCTCTTCATTTTCTATGGCAACTCCAACATTTTGACATTCACCTTTTTTTTCCTATTTGTTTTTTTTAAAACCACTGGTCTACTTTTTGTATTTTTCATGTGTTATCTATTCATTTTGTATCTATCAAAGCAATATATGTTTATCCCCTTTTATTGTGGTTAATATGGTTTTCAATTATTTCATTTTTAAACCCAAATTACCACTATGAAAAAGTCATATCCATTGCAACTTGTCTATTTAATTGTAATCTTGTTGTATTAGACATTTTTTGTTGTAATTTAGCTACATCATATCCTTTTTCATTGCAACGGACAAGTTGCAACAGACACAAATTTCTCATAATGTACCCATCTTGAAACTGACAATGGCCATGGCTTCAAACATCTCTATGGTTTTATTGCATTCCATGACTTTAATTATTAGATCATCCACAAATCATGGTGTGAGATTTTGTGGTGTCTCTTCCTTAGATCCTTCCCTTGATGATACCACCTTATCCCTCATCTACAACTCATAGCAAACCTTGAAAGACCTTGAAAGATACCCTAGTTGATTATGTGATACAAAAATTATAACTAGTCTATGAACATTAAGTGATAATTTTGTGAAAACTACTTGTGGTATTTGAGATTGCATTTGTGGTTGTTATTGATGTTGTTGTTATTGCTGATTTATTTATCCTTGTAATGTATGTACATATAATACATCATCATCATGCACCTCCATCTATGTATGAAAATCATATAACTCATCACCTCCATATCAATGTGCATGTTGATGTTGTACTTTGATTGTTATTTCAAGTTGTGGTGATCTATTCCTTTCACACTTCATCTATTTTAGTTATTATTTCCTTTTTTTCTTTTGTGATGAACTAGTTTCCTTTTATGGTTTAGAAGGAACATGTTTTATAACCACTTCTAGAATTATAACTCCATATGGTTTCGCACCCCCCATTGTCAATTTTTGAGGTTGGACATTTTCCCTTGATTTCCTTCTTTATTTTGATCATTCCCCAATGTTAGATTTATTCTTCTTTTTTTTCCATGGTCCGTGGGGATACCATCGAAACTCCTTTCGTATTATCTAGAACATTGTGTAATTTTATTTTTATCCTTTAAAAAAAAATTATGGGTTTTTGCTGTTTTTTTTCTCTAGCTACAAACTCCCCTTAAAACATATATCAAAACAACCTCTTTAGAACCATCACCAAATGACATGTTTCTTTCTTGTCCTCATGATTTCCTTGTAGCTACATATTTTCCTACATCTTTGTCCATCTATCCAATTCATGCATAGATTATTGAACATAATATGTGTCTAATCCACCTCAATTCCCTCCTCCACCTTCATGAATGTAAGTGCATTCATGTTGCTCATATAATTCATTTTTTCTCTTTGGTATACCAAAGATATCATAGCTTGGTATCTTATGTTAAATGACATTTTGCATTTCTTTACATTCCACTAATCTCCATTTGTGTATGGTGGCTTGATACATGGTTACACAACAACTTTTCCACCACCAATTTGTTCACCTATCCCTTTGGATCCTCAATGTACCTAGTCTGACATGCTCCAAATGCATCAACCATAATCTATTTGCTTATGACATACATTATCCTTTCTTTCTCAAAAAAGATTTTAAATCCTTTGATCACAAACGTGTTTTAGAAATTCCACAAGATATCCATGGTCTGCTTCCTTCCTTTCAATGTCCATCATTATATCTAAACTTTTTTTAGTAGCCCAATTGAATTTTTTTTGTCTCCCATTTTCTTCCAGATATTTATTATTTCAATATATTTTGAATAATTTTATTTGGTTGGGGTAAAAGATCCTTCTATCATTTGGGATCCTAATCCTTCTATGTTTTAAAGTTTTCTTATCCATTACCCAAAGATTATTTCTTTTTCCTTCTTCACTTGTAGATTTTGGTGAGTCTTTCAAACCCAATTGAAGTGGTGCGGTAAACATTAATTGACCTACCTTTTGTGTTTGCATCAGTTTTAACACAATTTCTGTGGCTTTTTTAATTTTTTGCACTTTTATATTAGTTGTTGTGTTTCACTAATCCTTTCTTTATAATTTATTCATTTAACTTTATAATCACCACCAATTCTTCTTTTGCACCTGGTCTTATCAATACTCCTAATTTTTTGCTGAAAATGTTTTTCTTCAAATACTCCAATACTAGCCACAATGACTCTTGAATGTATTTTGCAAATTGAAATGTTGCACCAATCCCTACTTCAAATCTTTTTTCTTCTCGCACTTTGATGACAATGGTGACTCTAATGGTGAAATCGTTACGAATGGCAAAATCTTGTACATTGCCTTCCTGCTTGTCACTCCAATTTTTCTTGCATTTGTCATTGTTTTCGACAAAATTTTTCACAAACCTCTTTCATTTAAGTTTTTGCAATCATTCTCTTTCTACATCTCAACTTTGTGCTTCTAATTTTCCCTCATAATTCATTGCAATCTTTCAATTACGCTTTCCTCACTCATGTTGCAAAACACATTGCAAACACAAAACACAAACGCATTACCAAAAAACTTCAAACATTAAAAAAAACTCACATACCACTTTTACTTCTCGATTTTTCCTTTAGAATAGCTTGCCATTTTTATATTAAATAATCACATTTTTTAAGCAACCTATTTAATTCATGATGATTTTTTTCTTGTACTTCCATGTGGAAGTAACTAACGTTTTTTTCACACATTAATGGTCCAAATGTACTAATCCTTCTTTCATTCATCCTTGTACAATTGTACCCACCTATCCATTCATCCCTTGTGTTCTCCACCATGTGTACTAATATATGTCCCAATTCATCAATATAGTTAATCAATTGAGCTGTTGAATCAATCAATTCTTTTGGAGTTATGATCGCTAGGTTGTCAACCTCCATCCATGGTCGACATGTCACCACTTTGTCATCTTTATCTTCATATGTTTTGATGTCATTCTCCACTACTTTCTATGATTGGTCTGATGTTTGTGGTTCTTCCTAGTATACAAGTGTTTATGTTTCAAAATCTTGTACTTTATATTCAATGAATTTGTACGATTTCAACTTGTTAATATTAACCAACATTAGATTTGTTTCAAAATTAATAAATATTTTTAGCAACATTGTATTATTATGCAACACATACTGCACTCTATAAGGTCCAAACCACTTCCCAATAAACTACCCAAGATGTGACTTATTGCCCTTTGGAAACCATAACACAAAATTATTGAATTTGAAATTATTTTTCTATATTCTTCTATTGACTCCATAAAGCCCTATTCCATTGCTATGTTCCAAATTTAACCTCAAATTACAATATGTCCTCATGCAATTTCTTAAGCTTTAAGGCTCTACTTGTTAAAACTCTTACAAGGTTCCCTTCAATGTGGTCATTGTTGATTATTAATAGTATATATTTTGTAGGCATTAAAGGATATAATCGATCTATAAACGAGTTGGTACGATGTGTATATTGTACCTACTTTGTATGACATTCTATAAGAAAACAAAATTCTTGGTAAATGTTCATCCCAATCCATTTACTTTCAATGACCAATTTATTCAATAGCTTCCCAACATATTGTTAATGGACTCTACCTAACCATTCCCATGTGGATAAAAAATAGTGGAACTGACATGTTTCAATAGGAAATGATATGTCAAATGCTTGATTGCATCATTAATAAAATGCACAACCTAATTTGTGATTATAATTTGAAAATACACATATATGGCAGTGGCAACCACCATATATTATATTATAACAGATGAACATGTATAATAACATATGAAATATATATTATCATTTACAACTAGTTGTCAGCTACAACTTGTCATTTGCAAATGCATGGAATTTAATTGCAAATGTTGTTTGCAAAACTAATTGTAAATGTAATTGTTGATTCTTGATTTTCCTCCATGATTACATTTAAATTATGTAGTCTAACATTTCAAATTAATTCAATCATTAGATTGTATAGTCAACAATTAATTAGGTCTTTTGACATAATTTTACTTCAATGATTACATTGAAATTATAAATAATTATTTAACATAATTAATATTAAATATTTATGGAATTAAACACATGTGAAATTATGTATTTAATCTATAATGATGTAGTTACACATGTGAAAATAAATTCAGCAATGAAAATCAAAGTAAATATTTAAATTACCTTTGGAATAAAAGAAATTACATTTGAATATATGGCATTTAAAAAAAATAAATTAAAAAATTTACATCTCATTATTGCTTTTTAAAAAATATTTTTTAATTCATTTAATTTGTTTGATTAATATATATCCAAAAAGTTGATATGTGAGATATTTCAAATGGACATGTTTATCATTGTGCAAATTAATGTTATTTATCAAAAGTTTAATGTGTGATGGGTTGGTTAAGGATTTGGTTTACAACCATGAAAATAAGGGTTGGGGTTAAACTTTTTCTTGTGACAATCTATGCTTGTGACCTATGTGACTATAATTGAAAACCTCCGTGACAATCATGACAATAGTCAAATTAGACTTGTTGCATTAGACATGGCATATCTAACTATTTACTTATGGTACTCAATTTATGACTATAATTTTTTAATAATAAAATCTTAATTTTAACAATCCAATTAATACAAGTTTCATAATACATGAATATATGAATACATGCATTTTATCATTTTGGTATTGTGAACTCAACCAAACTTCAACCCATTATAACCATCTTCAATAGTGACTAGGTGGTTTCATATATTAGCACAATTGATGAATTCATGAAAGTTCAATGTTTGCACCATCCCCATCATGGCATGAATCTTACTTCATTTTTTTACACAAAAATCATTTATAGTGAGGTGTAAATTTCAAAGGAATTGGCAAATGCCCATATTTCATTCTAAAATCAATTGTCAATAAAACAACACAATGAATCATCAAAACAATATGTTAGGTTTAATTCTTACATATGGATGTGGTTTTTGTAAGTTATTTAAATTAAATACCAAAAGTTGTTCACATGTGCCTACATTTGTTCGCATCTTGTTCAAGCAATAAATAATTTAAATTGGCAAAACTTTTGAGTTGAAGCCCAATATTGGATATTGGTTCAATGTATGCCTTTTAATTCAACCCCTATTTTATCAACTTGGTAAAACCATTGGACACGAAATCTACACATGTTAACTCCTATTGTCATGGATATGACAAACATCTCCCTATTCATCATAACAAGTTGTAGCAACCAACATGCCCATAGTAATTCAAATTGTTTTCTGAATCTTGATATGTAATCAATTAACATTAACCATACTTACAATGATTACCATCATTAGAACATTAATATTTTCCATAATTGAACCTATAATGACCTCGCATTTTGCCCCATAAGCGTTGATTGTGTTTTGCTACTTCCAAATCCACTCTGAGTAATTGCATTGTGCAACAAATTACAATTGTAAGTTTTAGGAAATCTATGTATTAGGTTTATGCAATTTTTATTTTTTCAATCATATCAAATTTTCATTATTATTTTTAGTTAGTGTGTGCATAATCATCTCATAACTATTCAAGTCAAACTTTGACCAATTGTAGAAGGTATGAATCAAACTATTATTCAACATGAAATGCCATTTTTAAAAAAATGAAAATATGTTTTTCCAAAGTTCTTGACATGGTTAATTACATATTTTCAACATAATTACAACTTTGGACAATGGAAAATGACTATCCTTACAAGAAATAAGGCCATATGTCGATGGTTTTAATTCCCTTGGGTTGTTGTGATCACAATCACACACAATAACTATGATCACAATTATAACCTAATTGAAAAAAGCCAATAATAACTTATCATGCAAAAGGATTTAAATTAATCATGTAACAAAACTCCCCAATTCATTAGTTTGAATGATTTAATAATCTTGTTGTAATTTAATTCACAAATTTAAACAATATGTTTGAAATTAAAATGTACACTTTCATTCCACAAAACCTAACTAAAATATTCAACTTTAATTCCCAAGCAATTATGTTTTTTCCTTTCATCCCATCCGATCACAATATGACAAAAATTGGCCTAATGACTTTCCATAACTTTATTCCTTTTATGAAAAGTAAATTTAGTATCATAGTACCTTGGTTGATTTGGTGTTAAATAATTCAAATTTAAAATCACTAAAAATTTCAATAATTATTAATCAATACTTGTTGAATTTTTTGAAACCCTAAACTGACAAGTGTCGAATTTTTGAAGTGCTGAAACGTTCAAATGTTATAAACTATTTAAATGTTTTGTGTGAATGGGATTTAAGGCCATGAATCAAGTGAGGATGAAGATGGCACTTGGTAAAGGAGACTTTTTGGAACAATTTGGTTTCAATAAATTTCAATTCGGTCCCTTATTGATGAAGATTTGTGTTTTTGAAACTTTTGGTTTCTGGCTTTTGGTGAATCATCGATGGGTGACAAGCTTAAAGATTTGCTTTGGAAAAAAAAGAAAAAAGAAGCAAGTCGTCGCTGTAGATTTGACCTTCCACTCACCAACAAATGTTTTTAAATAGATCACCTGGTATGTAGATTATGAAGCTCCACAAAGTTAAGGTCCATGATGTTGAAGGAATTGATTCCAAACACAACATGATAAAGAAAAATTGGTGATCCTAGACCTTCGAAATAGGTGCCAAGAACATTTGTGTTGTTGTTGGGACGCATGTTGTCCCTTGTAAATTGGGGGTGTCATTGTGTTTGGCAAGCTCATTAGCAATTATGCAATTTGTCATTAATGGCCCATGAATTCATGCATGTGCAAAACAAAAGGTCTAGGAGGCTGGTCACATGTGTGTGCGAGGCATTAGGTGATGATAGTAATAACCATGTTGGTGGTGCTAATGCAAGTGGACACAATAAATATGTATCCACCAAAGCAGGTTTAGGTATAGTTTTCGTGTTTTTTTAATTTTTGTGTGTGTTTATGTTTTAATTTATTAGTAGTTGGGTCTATTGTTGCTCTCCAATCCAATGGGTTTTGTTCAAAGCTAAATGTAAGTGATCAAACATAAAAGTTTATCAAGAGTTCAATTGCTTCAAACCTATGTGGATTGTAATTTGATGTTTGCTTACTCTTCTCGAATGTTGAATTGTGATAATTATGTATTGGAGGAAGGAAGAAAAGGTTCATTTGTGTGGAAGAAGAAAAGGGTTTGCTTTCAAGACTGAAGGTGGGAGGTAGAAAAGGGCTGCATGAATCACAAGCTTTGAAACATGTTTTGGTAGCTATGTCTTTGTTGTAACTATGTTTGGCATTAACTTATATGCCATGGCTGATTTGAGTCAATTTGAGGCCAATACACAATGAGACTTTGGTATTGGTTCAATTGTTCGATTTGGATCAATAAATTTCAAGTTTGTTTACAACGATGTGTGATTGCAAATTTGTACTTTTATAATTGCTACATTTTCTTTGCCATGTAAAGATGCCATCTACACTCATGTCTATACTTTCCATGTTGGATGTTTCAATGTGCTTCATAATGGCTTATAATGAGGAGCTCATGAAGTAACAATTATTAACTATTTTGTAGGCATTCTTGTTTTGACTTGGAACACCCCAACATGTGTAAGAATAGCTCCACCAATGTTTAGTTGGCCTTGCAACAATACTTCTCACATCTAATTTTAGTTTATGTTGTTTGTTTGTTATAAACTTGTGGGCATGATGACTTTCATGTTGGGTCCTCCGAGTGTTGGCAAATCTATTTTTCTATTTGTTTTAGCTGACAAGTTGGACTTTGATTTAGAGGTGACAAAATCAATCACTCCTGAGCTCCTCAAAAATTTCCTTTGCACACAAAATCAATCCTCAGTTCTTGGATTATAAATTGGGGGAAGGTTTTCAGATGTGGGCAAAAGTGTTTCAGCTAAAACTAGCCATTAGATTGAAAATGTTCTGATCTGACAAATACGATATCAATTCTAATTCAAATTGATTCAAGATCTGATGTTGTATTTGTATTTGTATGTGATTAAAAAATCATCAAAAGATAATTTGAAAGGAAAATACCTACCATGCAATTTTTGACAAAATTATTATAATAAATAATTTTGACACTGTAATTCTTCATATTGTTTTATGTTTCCTAGCCAATTTTTGTAATTGTGATCTTCATGTGCTTGGATTTATAGATGACCAAACTAAGACAAAATTATTTTGCAAACATTCTTCCATGATTGTTGATATTGGAAGTTTACATCCAAATATTCTTCCATTTGCTCCTCAATGCTTTAAGTGGTTATGAACAATGGTGTAGCAGTATTGGCCTCCAATGTAGGAAGTTGGAACTTAGTTCCAAATGCTTTTATGATTCTTGTCTTATTTGATCATGTTAAAGGGTGAATTTATGGCCCTTGATCATTGTCGTCTTCAAGGGCTAAAACTAGAGGGACAAGGTCAACACTTTATTACTCTTCATAAATATTACTTTCACTATCTTACTTTATTATAATTATTCAAATAATAGGTAAGGAGTCATACAAAGAGAAACGAGGAAGGTAAGGGGATATTGTCCAAGAACAGACCTACCTTCCTATGACAAATCTAATGTATGAAGTAGAAGGAATTAAGTAGAAAATAACACCATGAAAAATAGTTAGAACTTGTTAATAGCTACCTTTTGTGGTCATGTAGTACTTTCAATGCCCTTGATGTTGCCTAGTAGGGTCTTCAAACCTTCTACCATTATTGTCCTTCCTTTTTTACACCTATAGGTCCTTTAATGTCTCTTCCTACTTCCTACAACACCTCATGAAGTCCCTCTTCTATTCTTTATTGTCTACAACTTGTTGCCTTCTTTCCTAGCCCTTGTTTACTATCTATAGAGGTACCTTTAAGTTTGTAGGCAACTCTTTGTTGATCTTCCCTTCCTTTGCTTTCTACCATCAAAGACTGGTTACTACCTTCCAATGGTAGCTAGTAACTTAACTATCCAGAGGCTATTACGGGTTAAGCCTTGTTACTCTATGTCCTAAAAGAAATAAATAACTACTAATTCAATGAAACATCCAACTTACATATTATCAACTACTCTACCTTCCTCACTTAATAGAATAGTCATACAACACGAGATTCGAGTCCTTAAACCATCTACCATTAAAATCACACACAAAGTACATACATATTTTTCCATTCCATACATCCGTCTCCATGAGAGTCCTACATTCCTAATTTGTCCTATTCCCCCAAAGTATTGAATGAATATCCCCATCCTCCTCTACTTCCTTTTGTCCCTCTTCCCCACATACCACACGAGGCCCACATTGACCCTTAGAAAATAGGGCCCTTATCTTAACCATTTCCTAAAATTTTCTTAAATGATTGGGTGGATTACCCCCAACCATTCAATAACCTGGGCTACCTAATCCCACTAGTTTCACCCCTTGGGTGAAGGATAGTAAATCTACCATTAGTAACTAGTAGTTATTAGGAGGCTTATGGAACTAACTAGTCTATATTTATACTCGTTAACACATCCTTTCACAATCATGCTCCTCGTTTCCTTCACCTTCATCTATGCAACATGCAACTAGCTACACATTTTTGGTTTGAGGTTATTCATCTTGAAATCAACACATGACTCTAACCCATTGTCAATCTACTATTTGATGATTGATGTAGTCCATGTATTGAATTCAACTTTGAATGCATGCTTTAGTGGTTGTTGTAAAATCACATTTAGAAGTTGTAATTCACTTGTGCAATTTGTTAGTATGAAGATGACCAAAATGGTGGGGTGATATTTCTTCATCCAATTTAGAAACTCCTTGTTCTTGTGTATAGACCAGCAATAAACAACCATACCATTTTCAAATGTTTTAGCAAATTTAATTATTTAATTTGTGAATGCAAATATGGAAGTTGAATTTGGTGAACAAATCTTTTTGTGGTCTCGAGGGTTGACCAATGATTCTCATTAAAGGTGAGGTCCCATCCATTGTTGATGCACACAAATTTTCCTTCATTGTTTGGGGGTAATGTTTTAGGGTATTCTTTATGGCAATCCCAAGCTATGCATGAATGTAATTTGGTTTTAGATTACTAATACCACAACCTTGCCCTCACTAACTTTTCATAAGAACTTGAGATTTTCTCTCTTTCTTCACTTGTGACTTTTTTGAAGATTGAAATAATTGTATTTTAATGCAAATTTTGCTTTTCCATCTTTCATTAAACACTTAACAAAATCCTTGCAAAATCCTTGCTCTAAACCAACAAAACATTTCTGCAACAATTGTTCACATCACTCCATTTTGCTTCTATCAAGACATAATTTAGAAGCAAAACATAATCTAACACAATTTTAGAAAAAAGAGGCTTGGAAAATTGATGGTAATTCAAGAAAGAATTTGATACAAGTTTTTTTTTTCTTAAAAAAAAAAAAGAGATTAAAATGGATGAATAATGTTTTGCATCCATGTACTATAAAATAATAAATGACAAATTTTATTGGATTTATTTTCTTAAATATTTTTTAAATTAAAAAATGCCGAAATGAAATTTCAAAATAAATTAATATTTGACATTGAAATGTCAAAACAACCAAGGTACTACGATAATGGATTTGAAGATGTTTAAATGTTCACCAAAAATGAATTACCATAATACTTTTACCATTTCAACATTTATTTCACACACACATGAATTATTTACAATAAATGAACATTTTCAAAAATTTCAGGCCTCTAGTTGAAATGAAAAGAAATCATCAAATTGGTATTATCATTATGTACCTTTCATGGTTAAGTAACCAATGATACCTATTTTTCAATATGGTTACATAATAATTGGGTTGTGATAATTAAATATTTCGTTCTTCAATCATTCAACCTTTAACACTCTCAAGTTGACACCCACACTTCATTTCACATTCCACTTTTCTTTTTCATGCAACATTTTTATGGCATTTTAGTTTTACTTTAATTTTAGTTTCATCCAAAATGGATGATAATGAGGGACATAAGACATTACCAATTTGTTTTAAACAATTTCAATGTAAATTGTGAAAAGAAAGTTTACAGAAATCTGAAAGAATAATAAACATGTACATAACATCATCTGTTGTGTAGATTACTTACAAATCATCATGCATACCTAGTCCTTATGCGAAGCTAACTAGGTTTATAATGTGGGAATAATTTACATAGATCCCACCTTTGGTTGAAGTGCATATAAACTTTAAAGTTTTTCTCCTTTTTGAAATATTTTATGCTTATTGTTCATGATGTCCACAACAAAATGCAATGCTTGTGAGGGAAATGATGTTGATAAATAATGACATGTTTTGATTATAGTGTTTTTAATTAGGGTGTATACCATTCCAACATTGTTGGCTTTTACTTTTGAAAATATTCATATTTATTGAATTTTTAAAAAGTTGTTGTTAAAATGGTAAAAATATTACAATATATAGTTTTATTACTTTCATGTTTTATGGTCTAATTATAATTTAGTTCACAAAAGTCAAAATAAATAAGTCATGAACATTCTTGAACATCCCAATGTACTTTCACGGTGCAAACAAATGCAACTACATTTGAACCATGTTTACACCAATGTCTTTTTCGATTCCAAATACAAACCAAGTGTTTCACACAATTCGAAACTTTAAGTTGTATCAAAAATATTATATTGGTGTGCAAATAAAATATTTTTATAATTTGCCAAAACATTTTTCATCTACAAAAATTTCCCTAAGCTAGCTTTTGAAAGAAAGTATTGTTATTTTCAATCAAACTTTCATCAAGTTGTGTTAGTTTTTCAATGGACAACATAAAACCTTTGTTGTTTTGATTTTTTTCCACATTGTTCAACTATAGAAAACAAAGTTCTATGATAAACAATCACTTAACCTCCTACCAAACGATGTCTCTCTCTAAACCTTTATTTTTTAAAGAAGAATTTTCATTATTTTTCTATCTTATAAAATTATTATCATGTGGATTTTGGAGTAAGCAACACAAGTTAAGTCATTGAAACCTTCACAACATGGTGGCAACCTTTTACAATCTATGTTTAAAACAACCTTGTATACTTATATTGGATTAAATTTATTACAAATGTCATAATTTAATTTTGATGTGTGGTTTAACTATTGAATTTTATTTGCATTTAAGGATCAAAATTAACCTTCAACAAGGTAAAATAAACTTAAATGCAAAGGTGCACAATTTTGACCAAAAGCCATGGTAACTTGAAAGATGAAAAATAAAATCATGTTTAGGCATTGCATTTGTTTAAGTTGATTGAATTCCTCCAACAACAAAATTATTTGTCATGATTATTTGAGTGAATTAATATGCCAAAATAACTCATGGGTTTGTTCAATTAATTAGAATTGATGCAAAATAGGTTTAAAATATTTTGAAATTGGCATTATCTAGTGTTGGCAAGTTTTTTGGTTTAAAATGTTAAACATGTGAGCGGGAGGGGGTGGTTTTAGGTTTTTTTTAATTCTTGCAACTTGGACCCAACTTAAAACCCTTTTAGTGGGACCACCATAAGAATTGGATCGTGGAATTAACCATTTGTTAAAATTGAACCCAAAATTAGAAATTCAAAAAAAAACTATTGAAAATGTGCATCCAATGAACCAACCAAAACCAATATTGAAGTTTCTTTCAAAAAGGAAAAATCATACAATGTTGGTATTATCATCATTGGAGGTGTAAGAGACTCATCTTTTTTCAAGTTGAGTTTCTTGCACCTCATTTGCATGTCATGTATGTTTGAACATGGTTGCATCAAATTGGGGTGTAAGACATGGATTTTCATTTGTTGTGTGTGTTAGGTTTGAATGAATTAAATAAGAGCATGAGAATTGTTATTATATGTTTAAAATGTAGACAATGATAGACATAATTTTTTTGATATGGTAATAGACAACATCCAATAATAGCTAACAATGTAAAAAAATGTTTAATTTTATTCATTTTCATATTTGTTTAACCATATTTGGTTAAATCGTCGTATAATCTATTGAGCTTGGCCTAAGTTCACTTGTCACATGGCCTTTAGGTAAGGACTACAAATTCACTTAGGTCTACAATACATGAATGAGCTATGGATAACTTGCCCCCATACAGATGGAAATATGTGATGTTTCAATATTGTGATATGTTCACAAAGTTGTGACGTGAAAAAAAATTTTGTTGGGCCATGCCTTAAGGCAATTAATACATAAAAGACGTGTGTTATATGGGTCTAGAAATAACTTGCACCTTATGAGGGATGGGGAATGGGGGATGAATTTTTTTGGGCAAGATTGTTTTGAAGTTGATTTGTGTTTGTAGTGGCACCATTCTAAACCCATATCCTTTGCCCAAAGCCCTAGTCTTCTAGCCTTTATATGTGTATGGGGGCAAAAGGGACCCATAAGCACTCTATATTTGGATGTCCAAATCTTGGGACTTTAGAATTTGCAAAATCATTTTGGGATTGACACATTTGGTGATTTTTAATATATTATTTTAGTGACAACTTTGGTGCAATTTGATGAATTTCGAACATTATTTTGGTGACATTTTGTGAAATTTGATACATTGTTATGATGACAATTTTGGTGAAGTTTGATGAATTTTTGGTTTAAAGTTATTAAATATATTTCATTCTCCAAATAATTAATTTTTTAAAAATGGAAGTTTAAAAAGGCACAATATTTGGAAATGAATGTGATGAAATAAAATTTATAAATATGTTCAAGAAATTTATAATTTTATATTTGGGATGACATTTATGAGAAATTAATAACATATACCATTAATTTTTGTTATATACCTTTCACAATCTTTGGTTTTAGAATGATAGTTTTAAAATAAATATTCATTACTAGACAACATATATATGGACTAACCAAATTAGAAATGACTGTCAAAAGATGCATAAAATTAAATTGGACAAAATTGTATGCAATATATTAAAATTATTTTTATTGATCTTTCTTTTTTCATTTCAATTTCCTTATTTTAATTCTTGGATTATGATGTGTGTTTGCACTTTTAATTAAAATACTTGCATGGAAAGACAATGGCATAGCCCTCATGGAACTTACATTTTATTAACATTCAGGCTACATCACAAAATTGAAAAAAAAACAAACATTGATGGGAATAATTCAAATATAATTATTAATATATATAAACTACATTTAAAATGTATTTCAATCTCAAAGAAATATTAAACTAATCAAAATCATTTGTTGAATGTACATGATGATGAAAAATAGTGATGATAAATCCATTAGTATGAGAATCAACAATGGTTGTACAAAACAAACTTATCTTCCAAATTTTCTTCATATTATAACAAAGTTCACATTTATAACCATATATACAAGTATGATAGATTAAAGATTTGACATTTAACATATAAAACTTGGAAATCAAATATTATTTTTTGGAATAAATTTTTCTTCAATAAAACATGTATAAATGGGTGTGTAGAGAAAAGGAATGTAAAGTTGTAGTTTAGTTTGGTGCCCTTTTGACCTTAGTGTGAGTTAGTTATTTGATTAAAATTTCCTTCCAAAATTAAATTTTTACATTGAATTTGCACTAACCCAAAAAAAGAGAAAAATCAAAATTTAATATCTCACCAATCTTCGGTCTAAAATTCATAAAACCACCTTTATAAAATCTTACTCGTTGAGGGATTTCTAACAAGACAAATAGTGCAACCCAATTTCCCTAAAATGTTTTGTTTTAGTTTTATCAACTTCACAATGAGAAAATTGTTCAATATTGAATAAAATAACTATGACCTCAAATCACCACAACTCAATTCATTGAGGGCTTTACAAGGGCTTTACAAGGGCTTTTCCAAGAGTGCAATAGTAAGAGGAATTAGGGTTTTGGAAGATCTCAACACAAGAAACAAGCCACTCCACTCCTTCCATAAATGTCTTATTGCTCTTTAGATGACATCCATATTTTTAAGGATGATAAAATATTCCACCAAGGATGATAAATATTCCAAGATACTAAATTGGAAACACATTGGTGATTAG
>Ga0116227_10004830_pt1 | contig 28975 bp, 25 predicted proteins | sample S1TSphgellanicum_FD_89693 | JGI IMG/M metagenome (GOLD analysis project Ga0116227, IMG submission 89693) | Host-associated microbial communities from peat moss isolated from Minnesota, USA - S1T2_Fb - Sphagnum magellanicum MG | ecosystem: Host-associated > Plants > Peat moss > Unclassified...
GACGGCGCCCCATCATTGTTGCATGGAAATGCATGGTTGCCTTATTTTCTGAGCTGTGTGGTGTGTGTAAAATTGGGCATGGCGGCTGGCATTGATGGAGCTCGAATTATGAAGGTGACAAGGTTGAGGACGGAGCGGGGAGAATGGAACGGCGTTGGAAAATTGGAAGAAGCTTCTGGAGGAAGCCAACGGAGAACTCGAAGAAAAGATCAGAAGTCTATTTTTGGAGGGGCAGTGAAGATTGTGCAAGGAAGAGAGAGAGGACAGAGAGAGGTGGGGGAGTGATCGGCAGTAAGGACGTTTTTGTTTTTGGGAGGAGAATAGCAGAGAATGTGGTAAGAGCGAGAATAGTGAGTAGCTTGGTAGCAGGGAGTCTTGGCCAGGATTGTGAGTTTCCGCTGCGTCTGATGTGTGGTCTAGCTCATTGCTGTACGAGGACATAGAGAGAGAGAGAGGAAGAATTGGAGGGACAATCAGCGCCTCCTGTTTTTGTAAGAAATTGTGTTCGAGGGTAGTGCTTGCGCTTTCGGACTATGTATACAATCCATGAATGATGTCTGAGTATTTTTCCCTCAGAGGCATTTGTGTGTAATGTATGACCAGAGTTGTGTGTGTTGTGTCGGGTGATGTGTTGCTGGGTTTGTCAGTCTTCAAGTTGCAAGTAGATCAGTGAGCGATGGCAAGAAGATAGTCCAAGTCAGGAAAGGTGAGGTGTCTGTGGATCTGAGGTGGATTGATAGAGTGTGAGAACCAGGGTCCGTGGGAAATCGCGTCAATTCTGCGGGTTTTCTGGATCCTCCTTTTTGGTTACAATGTGCTTTCAGATCATTTAAAAATTACAAAAATGTTTAAAAAGGAGGTGAACAATCCAATAAAAGAAGAATTGGAAAGACAACTTACTCAAAAAAAAGATCTAATTTGTTTGATGTCGCAATTTCTAACCTTTTTGCTACAAGAAATCCTTTCAAAAAGGATGATGTGCAACAAAAATAGTTTATCAAAGACTTATTCTTATTAATTGTCAAAAATCATTTGCCACAGTTGAAGTGTTTTAGTTCACATTTGTGCTGAAAAGTTGTTTTGGCTTTGTTGAAGCCATTCGGTGAACTATCGAGTTTTGAAAGGAATAAAATAAGGGAATAGAAGATAAAATCTTTTTACTTTCCTTAAATAAGTGAAAAGCTCAAACAGAAAAATGACTATCAAAACCTAGTAGGGTAGTTGCATAAGGTTTTTATATTAGAGACAAACCTAAAGCAAATACAAAGAAGAAGACCTTGCATACAAACAATAGAATACTCACAAAATACAAAAAAAAAAAAACTCATATAATTTCTATGTACAAAAGTATATCAATAGAAAAAATTTAATTTGCTCCAAAAAATATTCCCCATGTATAATCTTCAAAGGTACAAAGCCTTAAGTACCTTTAAAAAGGAAAACAAGAAATGGTGGAACATGCAGCTAGCCTTATCCCAAAAAAATTGGTCCTAAAATAACCAAGTTTATTCTGGTAGTAAAATCAATTTTGGTAAATAAAAATCGATAATATGTTTTTTGGTAAGGAAAATCCAATAATTAGTTTGGATAAAGCAAACTCAATACCTAGTTTCGATAAGGAAAATCTGATAAAGAGTTTTTAGTAAAATTATACCTTCAACATCATCCCCCTTTCTAAGTGGGATTACGTCCTCATAATTATAGTTTATAACTATCCAAAAAATTATGTTATTCTTCCATGATAGTAGCTTTTGTTACATCCGCAACTTCTACCTTAACATCGAATCACTACATTTTTTGGTGTAATGGAAGTTCTTGGTGCAATAATAGTAGGGTTGACAATTATTTCCAATTGTATTGAAGTTGAATCCCCTGCATCCATACTGATTCCAACCATAGGAACCTTACTATTGTCTTTGAGTGTTGCACTGAAAATCATTGGGGCCATCAAATCATTAGGAAGCACACTAACTCTTGAAAGATAGGGTCTTGAACAATTTCAAATCCACCATAGTATTGGAAAGGTTTGCAATACCAAAAATGTTTTTAGTACCGAAAGTCACCTCCAACCCGATAGGGTGCAATTTCGGTGCAACAATCGAATCCACCTCCATCTATCCACCTTCACTCTACTCCTCATGTCCATGTGTGCCAAATTCAGTTGTAAATCCAGAGTGTGCTTGCACCTTGCTAGAATCAAAAGGAGGCATCACTAAGGCATTACCTCTCGATAAACGTCCAAGCATAGTTGGTATAGTTTTTCATCTTTTTGGTAAATTCCAAATGCTTCCCAGATGATTTCACCAACCTACTCCTTGTGCAATTCCCACTACTTTGTTTGGGGTATTTGCAGCCTATGGTGGCTAGTTTTTGGTAGTTTAAGACTCCCTACTATGTACATATCATTAAAAGTGATTCATGATTTATTTTTCAAAAAACAATGAAAGCCATTGGATTTTTGTCATCGGGGAAATATCGATTGCTCCCAAAAAAGGCAAGATTTTCAAATCGTAATGGTTTCCATCACAATGGTCCCTGATCCTTCAATAGGTTCAATCAAGGTGGGTGAGTCCATGATAAAAGGACCCACACCCAACTCCTTTTTACAAAGGATAGTGCAGTAAGGAGTTGATTTTATAGCATGACGTAGCGCATAACCATTATTCAAATTTTGGTCAAGGTAAAAAAGGCGGGATTTTTGAAATCATGTAATGGTTGTTGTCTCTTATGGACAAAGTTCCCCTCACATGACAAACTTTGTTAGTTTGACCTGTGCGTTGACTTGCTTTGTTTGATAGTCACTCAAACCTTGACCTCTATAATTTAGGGTTCAACAAAGCTTGTTTGTCGAACTTGCATAGCTTCAATTAAGGACTTTGAACATTTCTAACTTGATTATTATAGCAACTTGAAAATTTGCCAGAAAGATCTTAATTGTTTGTGAGGTAGTTTTGCTTGTGGCAAAATGGGGAAAGAGGAGAAAAAACCCAAGAAGGAAAATTTGTACCCTAAGTTTCCAGCATGGGCGCCTATAGAATACAAGGATCAAACAGAACATTACTTCATGACAATTAGAAAATTAATTAATGTGGGATTGAATCCAAAGACAAAAATCTCCACAAAGCTTATGACAAAGGCCAACAAAGCAAAGGTATTTGGCCCTGGTTATGAAACTTTGAAGACAACAAGTTCGCACCTTCATCTTACCACTAAGAGAAAATTCGTGAAGCTTTATTGGCAAGTATATGGCACAACCAATGTGACCAACAACAAGTTTTATTTGTGGTTTGTTAGAGATTACATTGCACAAATGAAGGGAAAGTCTATGAATTGGGCAAAAGCACTATAGCAAGAAAGAAGGCTAGGAGAGAGGGGCCAAAAGTAATGAAGAGTGGTGGTGGTACATCTTTAGATTTGAGTGGAGGGGAGGCATTTGCAAGAGTTGATTGCAATGTTTTGTTTAAGTCACTTCTAGCAACCAAATCAAAAAAGTTGGAACCTACACAAGTGGTGTGCTCCTTTGGTGTTTTAACAATAGATATTGCGCATGTGGTTGAAATGCATAGTTTGCTAGAAGAATTACTAAAGAGCATTATGTTGAAGGTTTGTTGTTTGAAAGGGGAGAAGGCCAAGCTTTCTGAAAAGTTGATTGGCATAAAGTTCAACATGGAATACTTCAAATAAGTAGCAATAGAAGCACAAGATTCTAGAACTAGTGTGGAATGTGAGCTCCAAACTTTGAATCGTGAAATGGAATTGTTGGAGCACAAGGTTCGTGGTTTTCAGGTCTTGGTTTTGCACCTATCTTTGAATGTGCAAATTTCTTTTTGTTTGCTTGATGGTGAACTTCATGGCACTGTTGAAGGTCTTTGGTTGATGTTTCCTTCACACTTACAAGTTTTTCTCAAGTGTTTTAGTTTTAGGGTTTAGGGCTCAAGAGTCTTCAAGTCTACTATTACAATTTGTTTACATTAGGGTTTTGGCACATTGCTTGCAGGATTCAAGTCATGTGTTGATGGAAGTTTTAATATCTATTTTATGTTTAGAGATTTATGTTTACATATGAACATTCGACTTGTTTTGTGTAGGCACAAACTTTAACAAACGAGATTACTGCTTTTGCAATTATTGAGAGTCAAATGGCATTTGAAGATGCGCTAACAAAAGCAAATGCGAAAACTGATTCTATTTGTCACAAGCATAATGTGTTACAAAAAAAGCCTAAAATTTGTAATTTTGTGTATAAAAGAAGCAAAAAAGTGTCATGCAAGGTGAAGCTTCATTTTTTGATATTGAAGTTGATTGTTTGAAAATGGACGATGTTTTAGTAGAGGCAATTGAAAGATAATGACACTTCACATTGAAGAAAAATAGTGTTTAGGTAGTTGGAGGACATGAAAATTGTAGCTAGTGGTAGGTCTTTTTGGCCTAAACCTATTGTTCATCTTGTTGCCAATTTTGATGACCTAACCTATATTGCAGTGAAGCCCTATGGTTTTTGTAACAAAAGTTATCATTGCTACAAAGTTGTGGTAACATCTTGTAAACATACATTTCACCCATTTTGTTTAGGAAAGATGTTTAGGATTAGCAATAGGTGCTCCATTTGTACACAAGTGTAAGATTGGTGGGTAAATTTGGGTTTTTGAGAGGAGGATGAAGAAATAAAAAAACTTGGAGTTGATATGTGTATAGAAAATGTGCAAGATGAATTCAAACATGCCTTGTTAAATGCAGTTCTTTGCCCAAGTGCAAACTCAGGTGATCATGAAACCCATCATTTTTTTCCCCTTATTTCTATTCCATTGAATGGTAATAAAATTATAGAAGTTGAGCTATTTATGTTCAACAATTTGTATGAGAATTGTTCAGCTCTATTCTAAGGTTTTTTATAAAGACTTGCACCAAGGTCTTATGAAGTACTTGAGTACGATCTAGTTGTGAACTTATGCTTAGTTATCCAAGGTTAACTTGCTTTTTACACTAGAGTGCAGTGACTGTTGTATTGCTTGGAATAATAATTAATGCCAATGTAGGTTACAACCACTTGACAATCCTTGAAACATGGTAATTTAAGAGTGGGTAGTGCTTTGTGTTTGAAACAATCCTTGAAACAAGGTAATCTAGGAGTTGCTAGTGCTTTGTAAGACTTGGTACTTAAGTACTTTAGGAGCGGACAATGCTTTGTGCTTTGTAATAAGCTATTTCAGGAGTGGACATTACTTTATGTTTTATAATAAGGTACTTCAAAAGTGGCCATTGTTTTGTGCTTTACAATAAGGTATTTCAGGAACAAAAAATGTTTTGTGTTTTGCAAGAGGGTACTTAAAAGGTAGCCAATGCTTTGTGCTTTGCAATAAGGTACTTCAAAAATAGCAAGTGCTTTGTGTTTTACAATAAAGTATTTCAAGATTAGCCGGTGTTTTGTGCTTTGCAATAAGGTACTTTAGGAGTAGCCAATGCTTTGTGTTTTGCAATATGGAATTTCAGGAGTGGCTAATGCTTTATGGTTTGCAATAAGCTACTTTTCACTAGTAGAAATCAGCCAAAATGTAACCACTTTGTTTGCAACTACATGTGATTTGTGGTCATTTGTGACTAAATTTGGGAGTATTTACAACTGTAAGATCAAATTTCAACTATTTTGGTCACTCTTACAACTATGATGCAATTATTGGAAACTGCATCTTATCAGTTGGATGGCCTTTAGGTTTATTTTCATCCATGAATATATTGATATGTTCCATTAGTCACAATATTCACCAAATTAGTCACATCCTAAAAGTATTCTACGATGACATAAGGGTGTATTTTTATGTATGTATTAAAAAAAAATTTACAATATATTACATATATCATAAATATATGTTTGTGTGTATATTAATTATGTGTATGTATGTATATTGTTTATATAATGAATCTAAAAATTAATATATCAATTATGAAATGTATATATCTTTGAATATAAAAATTGATATTTGAATTTAAGAAATATTTATGTGAATTTGAATTTTTTATTTGCATTATACCTTTTTTTAATTAAAAATAATTATTTGAGTCTAAAAATTGTTATTCCAATTTTAAAAAATTTTATTTGAATCTAAACATCAATATTTGAACTCTAAACATTGTTATTCAAATTTGAAAACTGATATTTCAATACCGAAAATTATTATTTCAATTCTGGAAATTATATTTGAACTTGAAAATTGTTATTCCAATTTTGAAACATTTTATTTGAATCAAAAAATCAATATTTGAATTTGAAGTTTTAAATATGAATTCTTAAAAATTTTAATTTTATTCAAAAGTATATGTTTCAGTATAAAATATAATTCAAATTATGAAATTTATATTTAAACATTAAAATTGATGTTTCAATTCTAAAAATTGCTATAAGCATTCATTATATATATATCATTTAAAAACATTTGATTCGAAAAAAAATTATTGGATGTTTTTGTTTACCTATTTGAATTTTGAAAATTAATATTTCAATTCTTTAAAGAAATAGTTGAATTTGAAATTTGATATTTGAATCTGAAATTTGCTAATTCAATTCCTTAAAAATTTATTTGAATTAAAAAATAATAATTTAAAAAGCTTATTTGATCTAAAATTTCATATTTCAATTCTAAATTATTATTTTTGATTGTAACAATTAATATTTCAATTTTTAGTTTTTAAATTGAAAATTTAAAAATTATTTGATTTGAAACTTGAAATTGCAATTCCAAATTATTATTTTGGATTTTCAGAATTAATATCTCAATTCAGAAAATTATTAATTGAGTCTAAAAATGGACACTTCAATTTTGAATCTGAAAATTGACATTTGAATTCTAAATTGTTTTTTTGGAATCTAAAATTAATATTTCAATTCTTAAAATATTGATTGAGTTTTAAGGCTTTTTTCTACTAGTGTTATCCATAATGAATCACTTTTATAAATAATCATATTTATTACTTATAAGTTACACTAAATGATTTTTTTAAAACATATATTTTTACATTATCTATTTTATATTCTTACAATAAAAGAAATAAATTACTGTAATTAATGTTACATTACTTTTAAATCCTTGTAAATATTTCAGATAATAGTTAATTATAGTATATGCATAATTATTTTTAGTTGAACATAATTATTCACAACTTGTAATTTATAACTTTAAATCTGAATTAAAATTTCAAAACAAATTTAATGAAGTTAAAATAATTATTTAATGATTGTAATTTCAGGAATTGTTATAACTTTTAAAATTTTGTAATTACTTATCTATGATAAATATTTTTACAATAATAAATGTAATTATATAGTAATTAATATTACTTTTTTTAAAAAATCGTATAGGAATTTTTTTAATAATAATTATTCATTCATTATTTATAATTTGAACAAAATGTTGAAAATAATTTATTTTAAAATTAAATTAAATAATTTATTTTTACATTAATTATATTATTTATAATTAAACTATATATAAAAAGATAATAAAATATTTTAGCTATTTATTTATCTTTGTGTTATTTATTAACAACTCGTGAAAAATTAGATAGCTAGTTAGTTAAATATTAAGAAGTTATTATTTATTTAAATAGTTGATAATGAATACTTAATATTTATAGTGTATAGTTCATATTTTAAATATATGTTAAATTTAAATTTGTGAAGTTGGAACTTCAAAACTTATCCCGTATTGTTTGTTTTCCATTCCTATTTTGAACACTATATAAGCAAGGGGTGTGGTCATTAAATTTTGCATTAAGAAATTTGTGCACATGGGATGAGCTAATCAAAAGGCTTAACTCAAAACAAAAAGAAAAGTTATGCACAGTTTTAAACTATCAACCTCCCCAACCTATTTATCTACCTAATTAGGTGGGTACATAGTATGACCTACCCACCTAGGTCCACCTATGTACCTACCTACCTAAGCACCTACATATATGAGTAGGTATTTCATTTAGGAAAGTAGGTATGTAGCCTAGGTTTGTAGGCACTTATTTGTGTACCTACCTAAACACCTACCAACCTAATATTAATATTTTATATTAAATTCATCTTAAGGTGCCATGTGGCATATTTACATTGGGCCACGTGTCATAATATACGATCATCTAAGCATTTGAATTACACATCTTAGATTATTTCAAAATAATAATTATTATGATATTTTAAATAATTCAATATTAGAACACATGGTAACAAATCATTTGCCTCAATTGTGACCAAAATAGTTGCATCATAGTTGCATGTGGTAATATGTATACAATGGAATAAAGGATGAACTTGTATTTGTTGACTTTTTTTTTCATCGAATACCTCTTGTTGTTTGCAACTAATGTTTCATGCAACTTGTTTAAGGTGATTTATAAGATTTTAGTTGCAAATGTTGTTTGCGAATAAGTTTTAATCACAGATACTAGTCGAAAATACATGTTTTTCTTCTAGTGTTTTTAGGAATGGTTAATGCTTCGTGCTTTGCAATAAAGTACTTCATGAGTGATCAATGTCTTTTGCTTTGTAATAAGGTACAATTAAAAAGTGGCTAGTGGTTTATGCTTTGTAATAAAGTACTTTAGTTTAATGGCCAATGCTTTGTGCTTTAATAAAATATAGTTTAGGAACAACTAGTGTTAATTTTGCTTGAAATAATCCTTTACTCAAGAATGGCTAATGTTTTGTGCTTTGCCATTTAAATATTTGTGTTTATGCTTGGAAGAATGATTTATTGGTTGTTAAGCATATATGTCCTTGGAGACACCAACAAGGACTAGGCAATAGTTATGGTTGTTAGTATTTGAGTGTTTGGCTTATGGTTAAAAGAATGTTGCCCTTAGTCATCATAAGACTATTGCTTACTAGGCACATCTATCACTCAAAAGTAGTAGATAAGGACAATAATAGGTCTAAACCTCTTTGTTTTCCTTGTAATTTTTCCACAAGACCTTTGAAATATAGATTATATTTTTGAAGCATTGACATTTAATTCTTCATGTCTCCTAAGGTCTAGGAAGTGTAATTATAAGTTCTGATCAATTTTTGTGTTTGTCACATTAATTTAAAATATATTATTTTAATTTATCAATGTTATTTGAATGGTACTTGAAATGTAATACTAATGTGAATGTACCAAATGTACACATAAATCCTTGTAGTGATTTCAAGCATGATAACAACATGAAAACAAATTAAACGGAAGGAATATTTAATTTGTTCCCAAGTTGTAAGGTAATTTACACACATAAGGGGATTTCGTGAACTTCTAAATGGTAATATTTGCCATGTATTTACACTCATTTGTACACCATATAAACATAGGTGTAAAATCTAAAAGAAAGGACCAAAAAAAAAATTGAAAAATGATGTGATGATATGGGGACAGTTCGGTTCAACAACCAATCTAGAACATGGAATATTGTCTAGGGCTGCATAGTGGTTGTAACACTTAATGAAAAATGTGAAAAAAAACTTGGCCTGAATAATACTCCATGTGTTAATATTTCATTAGCAATAAAATTGAGCATATGGAAAAACCATATTTTGTGTTTAATACAATAATGAAATTATCACCAAATATTCACATGGTATGTCATATGATGTTATAGTCAATTGGTAGACAGAAGTTCCAAGTGAGTGTATCAAGTGTACATACACGAGAAGAAATGTTGTCCATTCTGACCATATTTTTGTGATTACTATGTGACTAATGTCCAATCCAACTGATTTTACGACTAACAATGTGTTAGTCCTATGTGTCCATGTAGTTGCAACTTGTTGTTGTCACATATGCAACTACAGGAATAGTTGAACCAAATTCTAGTTGTGAATGCGACTACAACTTACGACTAATATGATTTTCATTGAAAATGTAAATGAAAAGTGAATAATGTCATCTAATTTTGATTGCATTCATTGATGGATGATAACGTAGTTGTTTTTACAAATACAAATGAAAGGGTTTTCAACTCCAATAGTATATTCTACCACATGAACAAAGAAACGTAAACCACATTAGCTAATCTTAATAGGTTACATTAAACTAAGTAGGCCAATGTACATTGGTAGCCTAGCTTAGCTTGCATACTTAATTAATTGGCCTAAGTTATCTATAGGTAATAGCAGGCTAGTTTATTAGGTGTAGCTAATAGGATAGGTTATGAAGGTTAGACCTAGTTACGCTAAGTAAGCTAGGTAGGTAGTTGGTAGGCTAGGTCATTAATTAATTGGTAAATTAAGTAGTACGTAGTAAGTAGGATAGGTAGTAGGTAAGCAAGAGGTATTTTATTTTGTGGATATGTCGTAATGTTTTTGTATTAATTGATAGAATAATTAGATATGTTCAAAAATTAATTTATCAAATGTAGGTTAGGTAATAGATAGTAGGTATGTAACCTAGGTAGTATGTAATAAATAGGATAAGTATTAGTAGGTAGTAGGTAGGTAGTTAAGTTAAGCAAAAGGTATTTATTTTGTGGATATGTCATAATGTTTTTGTATTAATTGATTAATTAATTAGCTTTGTTAAACAATTTATTTATTAAATGTAGGCTAGGTAATAGATAGTAGGTATGTAACCTAGATAGTATGTAATAAGTAGGATAGCTACTAGTAGGTAGTAGCTAGGTAGGTTATAAGTTAAGCAAGAGGTATTCCATTTTTTGGATATGTCATAGTGTTTTTGTATTAATTGATTAATTAATTAGCTATGTTAATCAGTTAATTTATTAGGTAGGTTAAGTAGTAGATAGTAAGTAAGTTAAATTGTACATTTTTTATCATGTGGATATATGATGTTTTGATAACAATAATAATTAACTAATTAGGTAGGTTAGGTACTTATCAAATGTAAGTTATGTAATAGATAGTAGGTATGTAGCCAAGGTAAAATGTAGTAAGTAGGATAGGTATAGTAGGTAGTAAGTAATTAAATTAAATAGTAGGTATTTTATTGTGTGGATATATATGTCATAGTGTTTTTATATTAATTTATTAATTAATATGGTAGGTTAGTTTGTAAGTAGTAGGTAGTAAATAGCTAATGAAAATAATAAATATTTTATTGTGTGAACACATGATAATGTTTTTGTATGGGATAAAAGATGTGATTGTGTTATAGTGTTGTAGTTTTTCCCTTTCATTAGAATTGTCCCATATCTTTTGCTTACAATTTCAAACTTGTAAAGTATATAAGTAGGTGAAGGAATGAGCTAGATTCATGTTATGCATAATAGACATAGTGCATGTGCCATTTGGGATGAGCTAATTGAAAGGCTTGTCCCCAACAAAATAAATAGGATCCTACCTACCTATTTAGCCTATGCTATATAGCCTATTTTAACCTACCTTAGCCTAGATAGGTTGCCTATTATAGTTTAGCCTAGGATAGATTTTTATTTATTTATTTATTATTATTATATATCTTTTTAACAAATGGAAACTTGCCATGTGTTTTATGGCCATTGGCTCTTGAAATTACCACATGGTTAAATCCTAACCACACATCAATGGCACTTTGGTACCATGCAACTATCCCAAATGTAGTCGCAACTGCAATTACAAATTGGGGTTCCACGTCATACTAAGGATCATTCATGGCAATGGATGAAAAATTATGGCCTAGTCGTAAGGTCTGCAACTACACTTTCAACTTCATGGCCATGTCATGTCTTTTGCGATTGATTGTCTTTTGGCACTTATTTTAGGTGACTAGGTTATTTTTAGTCGCATGTGTCAATTACAACCATAAATGAGTGACAAATCTAGTTGTTGATTTTCAAATTTCTTCTAGTGATATGAATCCTTGTAATGAAGGTTATGTCTACACATAAGTCCTTAAAGCATGCACAGTGTTTGCACATAAGTCATAAGTGAGTATTTTATGTACACAAGTCCAAGTTAGTGTTTTAAGTATATAAAGTATTGTACAAGTGTGTTTTGTCTACTTGGAAATCCCTTAAATACATGTGGTGAGAACTATCCTTAACAAAATACTTATTGGGGCAAATAATTTCATTAAGCACCACCACAATGGTGACCAAATTCTATGATATAATTTGATTGAATACTAATTAATTAAGCACATTCCACTTGAGATAATTAATTAGGCTTCAACACATCCAACATAAATAGGATAATTGTCTTCTACTAGAACCAATTCTATTTTATTCAAGTTTCCTTGTTCTAGTTCATAACCAAGTAGAAAACCTCAAGTACATATTGAAAGGAAATTAAAACTTATTTGTAAAATAACATCAAAATTCTTGAACAATGGATCATGAACATTCCATTCACAACAATAAATAATTAGGCTTCAACACATTTGGTAGCTGTTGAACAAGCTTGTCTTCTGCCAACCAACTTTTGAGCTTAAGTCTTTTTGTTCTAGTTTACAACTAAGTACAAAAAAAATATCAGTTGTTTTTTGGGTGGAAATCCTTTATGGTGTACCAAATAAGATGAAGCCTAGTCCTTACTACAATCCTTTTTTACCCTATATTTTGATCCCCATAAAAAATAATGAGTCAAAAGTTGTCAAAAATTTCATAATGACTATATTTTAAACCATTACAATTCTAGATTCCATCATAATTATCCATAAATGTGTATTTACATGGTGAAAAAGACTAAGTAAAAAGAATAGAAAAAGGTGACGCTATGACAAGATTTTGGTACACTTTAAAAAATTTGGACCCTTCTACTAACCAATTTTAAATAACTCAATCAATTTATTGTAATCAATACCCAAATGTAGAAGAGTTCAAGGCAAATCAAAATTAACTAACACAATGGCATTCATTTCTGGAATAATGGTTAAACATTCCATTTTAAACAATGTAATTGGGTTTCAACACATTCAACAGAAAGATGATAATTGTGTTTTACTCATTAATTTCATAGTTTTCATAGTTTTTTATTCTGCTTCACAACTAAGTACAAAAGAAGCATCAACTTTGCCTTCTATTAACCAACTCTATTTAAGTAGTTCAACCACCTTATTATAGTCCATAAACAATTGCAAAATAGTTCATGGTCATATTTGGAATAATAGCTAAACATTGGAAATTTAAAAACATTTTAATTAGGTTTCAACACATCCAACAAAAAGACAATAATTGTATTAGATTTCACCAATTTTGGATCTCTGATCAAGTCTTCTAATTCTCTTTCACAACTAAGTACAAAAAACAATCTTAGGTTGTCTTTTGCTAACTAGTTTTATTTAAGAAGCTCAATAAGTCTATTATAGTCCATAACCAAGTGCAAAAAAACTCATGGTCGTATCTAGAATAATAGCTAAACATTGCAAACTTTAAACATTTTAATTAGGTTTCAACACATCTAATAGAAAGAAGATAATTGTCTTCAATGTTCACTAGTTTTGGAGCTCTTATCAAGTCTTCTTTTCTAGTTCACAACCAAGTACAAGAAAAAAATCAGTTGTCTTCTATTAACCAGTTCTATTTAAGTAGTTCAATCAACTCTTCCTAGTCCATAACCAAGCGCAGAACAACTTATGTGGCAAATCATTGATTTCTAGAATGGTTAAACATTAGAAACTTTAAAACATTTTAATTAAGTTTCAACACATCCAAGAGAAGAGGATGATTGTCTTATGCTCACTTATTTTGTAGCTTACATCAAATCTTCTTGTTTTGGTTCACAACCAAGTACAAGAAAAAACATTAGTTGTCTTTTGTTAACCAATTCTATTTAAGTAGTTCAATCAACTCCTTTTAGTCCATCACAAAGTGCAGAACAACTCATGTGGCAAATCATTCATTTATGGGATAATGGTAATTAAACATTGGAAATTTTAAACATTGTTATTAGGTTTCAACACATCCTACAAAAAGAAGATAATTGTCTTAAATGTTCACCAATTTTGGAGCTCTAATCAAACCTTCTTGTTCTAGTTGACAACCAAGTATAAGAAAAAACATTAGTTGTCTTTTGTTAACTTGTTATAATTAAACATCTTATTTAGCATAACTAAGTGCATAATAGCTCATGGCAAATCATTGATTTTTAGAATGGCTAAACATCAAAAACTTTAAAACATTTTATTAGGTTTCAACACATCCATAGAAAGAAATAAATTTTTTTTGTTCATTAGTTTTGTAACTTTCATCAAATCTTCTTGTTTCAGTTCACAACCAAGTATAAAAAATAATCAATTTGTCTTGTGTTAACCAATTCCATTTAAGTAGCATAATTAGCTTCTTCTAGTCCATAACCAAGTGTAGAATGAGCTCATGTGGCAAATCATTCATTTATGGAATAATGGTAATTGAATATTGGAATTCTAAACATTGTAACTAAGTTTCAACACATCCAATAGAAACATAATAATTATTTTTTGCTCACCAATTTTGTAGTTCTGATCAAGTCTTCTTATTCTAATTGACAACTAAATACAAAAAGGCACAAGTTGTCTTTTATTAACAAGTTTTAAGTAGCTCAATTAGCTTCTTCTAGTCCATAACTAAGTGTAAGGTAGCTTAAGCCAAATGATTCATTTATGGAATAATGGCTCAACAAATTGGAAACTTGAAACATTATAATTAAGTTTCAACACATCCAACATAAAGAGGATAATTGTATTGTGTTCACCACTTTTGTGGCTTTCATCAAATCTCCTTATTCTAATTCACAACCAATTTTAGCATTTGCTTACCAATGTCCAAAAAAATCTCTTCTAGTATGATCAATTTCTTTTGTGAATTCACTACTTCTTAAGATTTTTGTGCTTCTATAGGAGTAATATATGGCATATATGGCCAAGTCGTGTTCCATCCCTCCATGGATGTGGATGGCCCTTTTGTTTGAATTTCTATTTTTTGAATTTGTTGAATTATCTCCACCATTGACTTCTTCGATTGTTTTTCTTTTTCCTATCAGCAGCATTCTTTGCTTTTCTTGACTCTCTATCCTTGAACACCTGTTCTTTAGTTACTTTACTTATTGTGGTAACATTAACATCCACCACATTCACATCTACAGTGATTGTTTGTGTTTGAGCAATAGGTTGAACCTTTACCACTACCATAGATTTCCCATGAAACATCTTTTACAAATCAACAAACTTTGGACAATCTATCATTTTATGTCCATTCAAACCACAGATGTGGCATGCATATGAAGATGTCTTTTGTGGTTTTTGATTTGGTTGTGTAGCTTTTATGGTTGCCATCATGGTTTGTTATTTCTTCTTTCTACATGTCCCCACATTGTGATTCATCATCCCACAATTTGTGTAATGTTTGTTAATCTTTCCTGCATTACTCTGTGTTTTTGCTAGTACTACCTATTTTGTACTCTATGGTACTAAAAATGGACTCCTTGCTTTTGCAATTATCATGTTTTCTTCACACAACATTGCCATCTCCTTATGTTATTGTTGTGTTAACCACTTCACCCTTGTAGTTGCAATTTTAAGGTATGGTTGCAAACCCATTTTAAACATAATAGTCAGAAAACTATTTATGGTTAGCATTTATAAACCATGAACCAACTTTTGAATCCACTTGTAGTAAACCTCCACCCTCTTAGTCTCCTTTTGCTTCATATTTTTCAACTCCATGTATATTTGTTCATCATTTTGAGTGTCGCAACCCCACTTTGAGGGAGTTGTGAGGTCGCCACTCACACTCCCGAAAATGGGACTTGAGAGTCCTCTGGGACTCCCGATAACTCAGAGCGCGATAACAGGGGTCAAAACACCTTGCATTGAAGCGTTCTTTGTACTGTTGAAAAGGTCTTGAAGTGTAGATGTCCAAAATGGCCTCGCATGAACCATTTGGACATCTGCAGCACAAGTTATGGTCAAAAGAAAGGCCCACTAAAAGTCACGAATCGACTCGATTTTGGTGCGTGCAAGTAAAGTGCGACACACCGTTAAAAAGCTTTCAAGGAGAACTACAACTTTGGTTTAGACATTGTCTCGATCCGAGTTTGGGGCGAGGAGTTATAAGTGTCCAAAGTCCCGGGAGTCCAAACCAAGACAGTTTTGGGACTCCACTTTGGGAGTCCCGGGAAAAAGAGCCATTTGGATGCAAGTCCCATGGAGAGCTGCAGAAAATACTATATGGGGGAAGGTGGTGGCTTCCCCCAAGTCCGGGCCGTGGTGAGTCAAGTGAGTTCGAATTAGCCCATGGCTTGTCCCAACACCAAAAAGGTGCAGAATGAGTTTTAACCCATTTGTGGGTTGGATTTGGATGCAGGACCGTGCAATTGAGTGAGCTTGTCCCTCTTCCTAGTCTATCCCGAAGCTTTCAGCACGCCCCTCTCACCCCCTTTAGTGCTGGAAGCTGGGAACGTGCCCCAAGTCCCAGAAATTCCGCAACCTGAGTGAGTTAGCCCAACTTGGGGCTAACTTGGGAGTTGGGAGCGCGTCACTGAGTCTCTCAATGACATTTGCAAAATGCTTATGTAAGTTCTAAAAAAATGCAATCAAAGAATTTTGACATGTAATTATGACACCATTTTGATGTTATATCTTTTAGCGTGTAGTTAAACACATTAATAATATATTGTTCAGAAGTCTTTACATTTGCTTTTATTGTAGAATTGAACACTTTGACATGAGCATCTAGATTAACATCTTTTTTGAAATCAGGATACTTAAGGCCTAACTTGTTTGACCTAACATAACGGCCATTTTTGTGATAAAAAATTGGTGTAGTTATAGTAGATGGTTCTCAGTATCATCCTCTTAGATTTGCTGCATTTGCATTTTTGTACCTTCCAATAGCCATTGAGCTCATCAGTGGTTGATCTGCAATCCTATGCACATGAATAGTCATTATCAAATTGGTAAACACCATCTGAGGTGTCCCAACAACTCTAGTAATAGTTGTTGGTAATGTTATATTCCCATTCAATTTCCTTCTTGTTGAAACTCCACCCAATCCATTACCTAATTTTTTTGCAAATCCAATTAGTATTCCCCTTCTAACAATATCCATGGTGAGCACAACAATCGTTTCAACTCTTGTGGTTATTATACCCACATCAAGTGATTGAGTAACTACTATTCCATTAGGTTATCTTCGAGTTTCAACAATTGTCACTTTTGACATGACTGGTGAAGTTATGTTGACTTGAGGGTAACGATGTTCCATTTGTGGTTACCCATCAATATCCTTTGTGGTGCAAAATGTGGATGTAAATACACCTTGGTTTACTAGTCCTTGTTTGAGTATATGAACAAATTTGTCGACTTTGTGGTCTCAATTGGCTTCCCAACTCTATGCTTCTTAATTTGTTCTGGACTACAAGAATTCTTGGTTCCTATTCCTGTGGTTGATACATTAATGTTCCTGCCACATTCTGTAACTCCACACGTTTAATAATACACTGCTCTGAAGTGAAAAGGCACAGAAGGACAATCCATGATCGCATGTCTTTCTTCTTCATATAAGGCACAAACCCTTGACAATAATCTGGCCATTCTGAATCCACATATTCATGATCCCGTGTTTTAGTTGTGTACCTTGTTTGATCCAACTTTGGATTCCCCTAATATGAGTATGACTATGGTACTTCATTTAACAATTCACCTATACTTCTGCATACTCAGATGATTGTAGGTAATTTTCTTTAGTCTCCTCAACCACATTGATATTGGTGTTTTCTTCCACCTCCCAGTCTTCCACTAGTTCATAGTAATCTAAAGATGTAGACTGATACATAAACCTGGGTTGTATACTTTTTGTAACATCCTTTCTTTGGCTATTCATCGACTCTGGACTTGAAATTTCCTATGGTTGATTAGGTATTATAGAAATCCTTGCTCCATCTTGATTTCTTTGACTCTAAACCACATGTTGCGGCTGAGAAGTATACTGCACCCACTCATTTGGGTGAGTAGTCAACTGCATCTCTCTTCGTTGTGATTATTATTTGTAATTGTGCCTTCTTTAAGGACCACAGTCCATACTTCATGTTATACCACTTCTTGTGGTAGAAATAACATGTGCCCTACAAGACTTTTTTCTATTCTTAAAACTCAACTATCCAACATCAGATTCCGATAAGGGGTTTTTATAAGCCTTGCATACTCTTCTCCATTTTCAAGATTGTTTTTTGTTTGTCTTTCAATAATTTGTTGATTTGCTTCCAAGTCCAATTGACACTGTAAACTTCGGGTCACCATTCGATTCATCTTGTATCACAATTCTTCGTCTTTAGAGTATGTAGATCATTCTATAGTCCTTACAACATCAACCACTTAGACCTCTAATACTTTCCAACATACCCCTTTAAATTCTAAATTGAAAAAATAACATTATTCATACGAACATTCTCATCTATAGTATACAAAAAAATTTGTAAAAAACCTTCCCATTACTAAAAGAAAAAATAGAAAAAAAAGTCCCCATAAAATGGTTGCTAAATGGTAAAAGTGAAATTTAATTCCTGCAAAATATTTTACATTACTATAACAATAGATTTTCATTTCACATGCATCAATTCACTATTCTTACCTTAATCTCAACATTCTTAACGTTGTTGAATGTAATCACAATCAAATGAGCCAACGGTGATGAAGGACTTAAAGATTATAGTCCTTTTTGTGGTCATTTTCAATTTATTCGAGAAAGGATTTTTGGGATGAAATCTTTTGCAATATGTTACTAAAAATACATATAATTTCTTCAATACATCACATTTTTTGAATTAATTTTTCATGAATAACTAAGAATTTTTTTAAATGTACAAATTTTAACAAATTTTGCTTCTTGTTTTGAAAAATTATCTTAATTTCAAATTGTTTGAAAATATGCTACTTATTTAATGATTTATTTTTTGTTTCATAAACTACAACTTTGTTTTAGATGTCATGTACATTACACCCCATTTACATGTGGTAAAGGATTTTTTGAAATTTAAAAAATTTATTCAATAGATTTCTAATTTTAAAATTTTAAAATTTCATAACTTTCAAATTTTGATTGCATTTTGGGTGTGGATAATCAATTAACATCATCTCAATTTTTTTTCATCAAAATTCCTTTATAAAAAAAGTCTCTAACTTAGTAATTTACAAAATTGACTACTTTTGATACAATTGTTGTTCAAGTTGAAAGGTCTTTTTATTAAAACCAAAACCCAAAATTTGTTAATTATTTAGTGATTTATTTTATTTTTTCATAAACTACAACTTTGTTTTAGATGTCATGTACATTACACCCCATTTACATGTGGTAAAGGACTTTTGAAATTTTAAAATTTTATTCAATAGATTTTTAATTTTTAAAATTTAAAATTTTCATAATTTTCAAATTGTGACTGCATTTTGAGTGTGGATAATCAATTAACATCATCTCAATTTTATTCTCATCAAAATTCCTTTATAAAGAAAGTCTTTAGTTTAGTAATTTACAAAATTGACTAGTTTTGATGCAATTGTTGTTTAAGTTGAAAGCTCTTTTATTAAAATTTAAAAAAAAAAATTGGATTCTTTTTGGGAAATTTTTCAACATTCATATTAGTCATTTAACATTGCATTCCATGATTAACAAGGCATTAAAGTGGCACCACAAAAATATATCCAACAAAATTATAATTTTTATATTTTTGTGGTCACCTGATGTGCTTTTTGGCTTGTTTGATTGTGACTATACCTTGCCATTCATTAAAACACCAAATTCATGGTTATTTCATATAACGAGAATTTTCACTTTAGAATACATTGTACAAAACTTAAAAATCAAGATTACATTTCATTTCATCATATTCTCATACTGAAACAATTCACAACAATATGAACATAAAATTCACTATAAAAGTTTGTGTTTTTATGTATTACCATAAACATGAATCAAAATTACAATAGAATCTCATGTTTTATTGAAAAAAATCCCGAAACAACAATTAAAATATGTGGTATATCAAAATAGAGTTTGTGGTTTTTTACTATAAATACCTACAACTCCTCCCACTCTTCTCTCCCAAACTATGTGTTTAAGAATTCTCTCCCTATTTTCCAAAACTTTCTCCTTTTTAACAATCCCCAATCTCCTCATCATGATCAAAACCAACAAGAATTCAAAATTCAAACTAACAAAGTTCCTTGATTAGTCCCTATTTTAAATGCCTTATTCATCCAAAATCATGTACTCATCCTCCCCCCTTAATAATTACCTTCAACCAATTCCATTTTCTGGGATGAACTTCCAAATAGTTCTATGGACCACACTAAGTTCATTAGTGGACTTGAATTAGAGCTCTAAAAAAGTTAAACTCTACCCATGCCAACACTCCAAGTGAAATCTAAAACACCATTGAAAATTGGTATTTAATTATTAAACACTCAAAACATGGAGTATGCAACAAATGGGGAGAGATGGGTGAAGGAAAAAGATAGATGGATTTAAGGTTAGAGGGATGGGTGAGGTTATACTTAAATGTCACACAACCTTGGTATTTGGAGGTCACATGGAATCTGTAGTGAACTTGGGACATCAATTAAAGCTACATCCCACACATTACACATGTGTTACCTCCACATTACATTGAATTATGTATAATTCTACCTAGGTACAATTATTTAACTGATTCTTGACAAGTAATCAATGTATTTATAGCATTAGTTAAGACTATACATTATAATTACTATGGACCTTTTAATTTATAGCCTAAATATCAAAAAAATGTTTAGGTTAACTACTTATTGTACATTGTGCAATTATTAACCTATAAATGGGCACCTTCATGTAATCCATCTAATTCAATAATACAACTTTACAAAAAAATAAAAAATAGTTCCCACCAACCATGTAGTTATGAAACCTATGGACCTACTTGGATGCCATATTGAACTACTTACACAACTTGTGGACCTACTATCTAGAGACCATGCGGAGACATACATGTATAGTAGTTATAGACCTTATGGACATATAAACAAAACCAATGGACCTACTTATAAACACAATGGACATACTTACAACCTTATAGGCCTATTTACAAACCCTATGGACATATTTGCAAACCCTATGGATTTACTTGCAAAACCTATGGAACTACTTATAGACCTTATGGACATACTTGGACCCATAGTAATCAAATTAGTTATTCAATGAACATGGACATGCCTTAACTTTGCATATTGTATACCAAATATTAGTAAACATTAATAACATTAATTGAAATTATTTCTTGTTTTGTTTGAAGACCAAACATGTGTCAAAAATAAGTCTAAAAAGTTCAAAGGCCCAATTCACAAATTTCAAAGGTGATAAAGTTCTACTAAACCTAAGATGAAATTTTTTCAAAATCTAGCTAAAATCCTACTAACCAAAAGTCTAGCTAGAATCAAATTAAATTGTCCACAAGTTATCAATTAGAGTTCACTAGAGACCAATAGTTCTTCGAGAGCCACATCTCCCTACATAAACAAATTACACATGCATGAAACTCATTTTTGTACTCCAGATGGTATAACCTACAAATTGCATAAAAAAAACTTTAATTAGTTTCACTATAGTTAAGGTTTCTTATGACAATTGCAATGTAATATGCCCAAACATTTGTCAAATGTGGGACATTGCAATACTAGCTAGTTATGGGCAAAAGATTTTATTGATTTATATCCTAATTTGCTCTATTTGATTCTTGAATTTAGATTTGAACTACAACAATTTAAACTTTTGCATATAATGGGTATGAGCTTATGTTTGGCAAGTTCAACACAAATTGTATGTAATGTATAGAATAATGAATGAATGGTTAGCCCATGATGAGTATTTACCTCTATGTTAATAAAAAGAATGAGTTTTGGTACCAACATGATGAATGGTGTTTATAAGTGGTGAAGCTTGAGTAGGAATGACCTGCTTTTCAGTTTTCTCATTGGTCCATCAACATTTTTACCTTTAGGCCCATTCCCATCTTGGGATGAATTTCTAGGCCCTACTGTTGGATCATTTTCTAAACAAGTAGCCATTTGACTGATGTTCTTGATCTTAGTCCCATGATGCCCTTCAAGTTTTCCTAAAACCACTTGTTTAGTTGTTGGCACATTTAGGTTATTAATGGTCAAAGGTAAGTTAACAATTTCAACATAATCACCTAGAGGTTTAGAGTTGCAAACCTTTAGGGTATGATGTAATAGAGAAGTTTGCATCATTGTAGGTGACTCATTGTTAGTAGGTGCAACAACCATGGGGGTCACATTCAGAATTGCCAATGACTTGTTTACATCTATTGCTACACATATAGGTGCAACATGTGTAGGCTTAGGGAGGGGATCACTTGTAGGAGTAGGAATTACATCATAAGGAACAAGGAAAATAACCACATCAAAATCTGGAGGGCTATTTTCCTTATCAAATAACACATGGGCTTTTTCAATGTTGTTTGGGTCCTTGGAAATGATTGTTGTTGGTGATTAGGAAACCAACAGAAATGACTCAATTACAGGCGCTTGCCCTTGCACCTCTAGTGTATTCCCAAGCCCAATGCCACTACTTGACCTTGAAGATATATCTAGAATTGGAGTACAATTATAAGTTGGGCCCACTATAACCAACATGGATTCACACATAAATATTGATGTAAACCTGCACATAGTCTGTAATATATTTAAAACCTTTTTACTTCACTAGAAATTTAATTGTATTTTATGCATGAAAATACTTACATTAGTAGAAATCAACTAAAATGTAACCACTTCGTTTGCAACTACATGTGACTTATAGTCGTTTGCAACTAAATTTAAAAATATTTACAATTATAAGATCAAATTTCAACTATTTTGGTCATTCTTACAACTATGATGCAACTATTGGAAATTTCATCTTATCAGTTGGATGGCCTTTAGGTTTATTTTCATCCATAAATAATTTATATGTCCCATTAGTCACAATTGTCACCAAATTAATCACATCCTAAAGGTATTCTATGGTGACATAGGGGTGTATTTTTATGTATGTATTAAAATTATATTTACCATATATTACATATATCATAAATATATATTTTTGTGTATATTAATTATGTGTTTGAATGTATATTGTTCATATAATGAATTTAAAAATTGATATTTGAATTTAAGAAATGTTTATGTGAATTTGAATTTTTTATTTGCATTCTGATTTTTTTGTTTAATTAAAAATCATTATTTGAATCTAAAAATCAATATTTGAATTTGAAGTTTTAAATATGAATTCTTAAAATTCTTAGTTTTATTCAAAAATATGTGTTTGAGTATATAATTATAACTCATATTATGAAAATTATATTTAAAAATTATAATCAATGTTTTAATTCTAAAAATTGCCACTAGAATTCTTTATATATATATAAAATTAAAAAGCATTTGAATCTAAAAATTGTTATTGTAAATCTAAAATTGTTATTGGAATTCTTTGTTTAATTATTGAATTTGAAAAAAAACTATTTGGATTTGAAATTATATATTTTAGTTTTAAATTTGTACATTTTACTTTTTTTAAAAAGATTGATCTTTAAAATTATATTTCAATTCTGAAAACTAATATTTCAATTCTTTAAAGAATTAGTTGAATTTGAAATTTGATATATGAATTTGGAATTTGCTATTTCAATTCCTTAAAAAGTTATTTGAATTCAATTTTTTAAATTTAAATTCAAAAAGCTTATTTGATCTAAATTTTGATATTTGAATTCTAAATTATTATTTTTTGATTTGAACACTTAATATTTCAATTTTGATTTTTTTAATTTAAATTTAAAATTTTTTTTTGATTTGAAACTTGAAATTACAATTACAAATTATTATTTTGGACTCTCAGAATTAATATTTCAATTCAGAAATTTTGTAATTGAATCTAAAAATGGACATTTTAACTTTAAATCTGAAAATTCACATTTCAATTCCGAATTTTTTTATTTAAATTCAAAGACTTATATCATCTTCATTTGGATGCCGGTCTTGTGATTAAGCATAGAGTATACTATAAAGGGGAAGGTGATGGCTTCCCCCAAGTCCGGGCCGTGGTGAGTCCTGTGAGTCCGAGTTTGCATGTGGCTCATCTTAGCACCAAAAGTGCTCCAACATGCACTAACCAACTTGTTGTTGGTTTGTGCAGGTCTGTGTGAATAAATTAATTGCTTGTCCATCTTCCTAGTTTCATCTTGGAGCTCCAACAGGCCCCTCTACCCCCGAAGTGTTGCGAGCCAAGGAGTGTGCCCCCAACTTCCTACTTTTCTAATGTTTCCATCCTAGATTCACATTTGAATCTATTGAGGAGGTTAGGAGTGTGTCAAAAGGAATTGGTGAAAATGCATAATATTTCAATGTGTACATGGCGCCCTTAATAAAAGAATTGAAAATGTTGTGGAAAGGGGTTGTAACTTATGATGTGGCAAGGCCTAATGGGCAAAGGCACTTCGCCTTAAGATCAATTCTTATGTGGACTATCCATGATTTTCCAACATATGGGCTTGGGGCTGGACGTGTGCATCAAGGCTACAAAGCTTGTCCAATTTGTGGGATAGATTTGATAGTTCACCATTCTATGGAATTAGGTAAGGTTGTATATGAAGGATCTCATCAGTGGTTGGTGAGAGGTCACCCATATTGAAGGAATTGAAATCTAGTTCATTTTAATGGGAAAAAAAAACATAAGAATAAACCTAAGCCATTAACAACTAATGACATATTGAGGCAGACAATAGAATATGAATAATGGTTGGGAGTTAAAAATGCACTAGGTTCAAGAGGGGATCCATCCAAGATTAGTGGCATAAAGTGTCACACTACCTTTTATGATCCACCCTATTTTGAGGTACAAGTTACATTCACCAAACTCCATGAAATGTGGACCTTATTATTGAAGTCATTAATTTCAAGAGTTCGATTTCAGTGAATGTAGCTCTTAATATCACCTTGGTGGTTATCATGAAGTTGTAAGTGGAACATTTAATTTTGAAATCCTGAGAGGTGCATTGGCGGGTTTTAAGATCTTTGTGCTTGTTTTCACCAGTGTTGTAGTAGAAAATGGGGTAATGATGGGAAACATATGTCTTTCCTATGACCATAAAAAATGGGGGCATGGTAACCCTCAAAATATGTTCCTATAGGTTGAAGTTGTGACTAAGTAATGTGGATGACACAAAGGCCAAATTGGTTGAAGGCTTAATGGGTTTTATAACTTGTGACCTTCAAGACATAATGTGTCTATTAATGGTGTTACATCCCATCTTTCATTAATTGTAAAAAGGGTGCCATTTGTGGGTTCAATGTATGGTAATTAGTTTTTCATGTATTAACATGGCAGCATTTATTGATTCAGCACACTTTGGATGTGATGCACATCGAGAAAAACATATGTGAGAATGTGGTCCACACCATATTTGGCTAAAAAGACACTATCAAGGTACAACATGACATGCAAATTGAAGGCATTCGATAACATCCAAATAACCAGCACAAAATCTTGAAACCACATGCCCCATATGTCCTTACAATAGATGAATTGGATTTTTTTTGTTGAGGATTAGTTCAATGAAACTTCCCACAGATTATGGGGCTTCACTGGCCAAACATGTGGCATATAATAAATTGAATTCCATGAAATCACATGATTACCATATGTTGATGCAACAAGTGTTGCCTTTGTGCTTATGGGGGTTTATGGCAATGGAGCCATGGATGGCCATTATGAGGCTTAATCATGTCTTTTGATAGGTTTGTGTGAAGGTTTTGAATCCTTTTGACATTACAAATCTACAAAAAGATGTGGCAATTACATTTTTTTTATTAAAGAATAAAATTCCTCCATCTTTCTTTGATATAATGACCCATTTATTATTGTATGTAATACGTGAGCTAGATGTTTGTGGGCCAATTCATAACAAATGGATGTATTCAGTTGACACATCCCCAAACTCCTTGATTGATTCAAATGCGAGTTCCAAAGTGAAAACAACGATAGAAGGAATTGAGGTGCACTCCTTTGTTCGCAACACATCGGGGGTAAAGAGGTGTGCTAGAGCTTTGGGATGGGGACTAGGAAAAATGACAAGCAAGTCAATTATTCATATCGATCTGCACAAGCCAAACAACAAGTTGGTTAATGCATACTAGAACATTTTTAATGCATGGATGAGTCATGAGCATACATGAATTCATAAAACTCACCACGACCCAGACTTGGGGGAAGTCACCACCTTCCCCCCTATAGTATTTTTTGTGATTTTCCATGGGGACTACACCCAAATTATGTTTTTCCCGTGATTCCCAAGTTGGGAGTGCCAAAATTCCCAAAATTGGGACTCCCTCCGTTTTGGGCGCCGATAATTTCTTATGTAGACCTCTAATTGAAATGCAATTTCAAGAAAAATTGTAGCCCTTATCAAGAGCTTTCCAACAATATATAGCATGCCCCCTATGCACACGTAAATTAGGGCCATTTTTGACTTTTAGTGGTCAGGAATCAAATTGACACTTGGACTCCCAACCTTTCTTTCGGCCATAACTTGTGTTTTTAATACTCAAATGGATGATGCAATCCCATTTTAAACATTTACGTTTTAAAAACTTTCCAATTGTATAAAAAAAATTTCGATCTAATGAATTTTGACCCTTCAAATTACTCTCTGAATATTCAAGAATCCATCGGGACTCCAACTCCTGAAATGGGAGTCCCTTTAGGAGTGTGTGGGCTCATTCCCTCACACCCTCCCACACTCCTGGGTTGCATTCTCAGCCTACACCTTTTCCTGCCCTTACCTTGGTCATGAACCCAAGCCTAAGGTCGTGACACCACTGGAGTAGGTGATGAAGGTCTTGAAGGGTTCTCTTCATTCCATGGCATGACTTGAAAGGTCAATGGTTGAAGGTTACATGTTAGGACAGACGTTGGGATTTGTGACTGAATATTTGCATGAATTTGAACATGTGTCTAAAAGAGTTTGGGATGTAGAAGAAGGAGTTTTTGGAAAAGTATTAAAAAACGCTCCTACAAAAGTTGTGCTTAGTTCCATTTTTCAAGATCTTGCACATGAATATGTGTTAACAAACATTGAAATCATAGGCCCATGGATATAGTGAATTCCCTAATTTCAACCATTGATATCTATGACTTAAAAGGTCCATTCTGAGTTCAATTGTGGACCCTAAAATGGTAGCTATGGATTAGGTTATATTAGGGTTTGTTATTGTGTGTTATTTAATTGCTAAAACCTTAAACCTCAACATGCATTATCAGTGGATTAGGTTAGACTAAGGTCTGTTATTGTGTGTTATCTAAACCTTAAACCTCAATATGCATTATCAATGGATTAAATTAGTTTGAGGTTTGTTATTGTGTGTGATTTGGTTGTTGAAACCCTAAACCTCAATATGCATTATCAATGGATTAGGTTAGTTTGAGGTTTGTTATTGTGTGTTATCTGGTTGCTGAAACCCTAAACCTCAATATGCATTATCAAGTGCTTAGATTGTGTTTTAATTGCTTATTAGGTAAAAATATTAATGAAATTTTTGGTTTTTCAGTTCCAAATATCCAAAATTTCCACACATGCCTCTACTATTTTGTATTTATTTAACCCCTAACCTTAAGCATTTCTAGTAAACTTGAAGCATTTTAAACCCAAAAAAAACATATATTTGATTAGTCTATTGAATTTTGATCAACTTACACATTGTCAATTCAATTTCAAACACCTTAATGTACTTGATGGATGCCATCTACTTAGTGATACCCTAATTCCATATGTGGATTATCATGCTTATTGATTTTATTATTAGTGTAAAAAAGTTTAACTTATGCTTGGTTGATTGGTACAACTTTAATCGTTAGGTATTTCATCAAATAATCCCTATCTTGTGGGTTTTGTAGGAAATATAGGGATGAAAAGGCCCACATTGAAGTTGGGAGAATTGAATTTGAAGTGGCTTGGTTGTCAAACCCTATTACAAATGCCTAACCTGTGATATTTCTACCACATTTGAAGGAAATTGATGTGATGGTTAAGTGGGTGAAGGATGCCATTCAAACCCATTAAGGTGTTAGTACTTCCCCTATAGACACAAATCTTCTAATGCTTTCATCCCCTCCAAGTTTCATTACATTAAGTTACAAAAAAATGAAAACATATGAGAACCACTTCAGAGTGGATGATGAACAAACTAATCTATTTAGTTACATATGACTCTAGTGTTGCATCTATTTTCCAACAGTCACAAGGCAATGAGGACAATGTGCTAGGTCAAATCTAATATGTTGGAACTTTGAACCAGATTTTGCAATTAGTTTATAGTTCCAATTCTTCACGAATTGTGTTATTTCAATGTAATTGGGTGAAGAATGGGACTGACAACAAAGGCAATGATGCGCTCCTAAGTCACGGGGCGAAACCCACTTGAGGGTTTCACAAAGTCAAGTTGCGGAAATTGTGACTTAACGACGCGCTCCCGGCTTCCAACTCTAAAAAGGGGTAGAGGGTCGAGTTGGGAGCCCAAGGATTAGACTAGGAAGAGGGACTAGTTTAGCTCGTGTGAATCTGCATCCAAAACAAACCAACCACAAGAGGTTAGTTTAGCATTCGGGACACCCTTGGGTGTTGGGACTTGTCACGGGCACTTGGACACACAAGACTCACCACGGCTCGGACTCAGGAGTAAGCCACCACCTTACTCCCTATATTATTCTCTGCAGCTCGTCGCCGAGGCTACATCCAAATGGCACATTTTGTTGGGACTCCCAAAATGGAGTCCCGAAACTGTCCTGGCTAGACTCCTGGAACTTTGAACGGCCATAACTCCCGACTGTGAAGTCCGATCGCAACGAGGTCTGAACCAAAGTTGTAACCCTTGTTGAGATCTTTCCAACGCTGTGTTGCACTCTCAATTCGAACGTCGGGAAGAGGTCGATTCCCGACTTTTAGTGGTCGGGAGTCAAACTGCCAGTTTGACTCCCGGCCCTTCTTTTGCCCATAACTTGGGCTGCAGATGTCCGAATGGCCAATGCGAGGCCA
>Ga0116227_10004832_pt1 | contig 28962 bp, 18 predicted proteins | sample S1TSphgellanicum_FD_89693 | JGI IMG/M metagenome (GOLD analysis project Ga0116227, IMG submission 89693) | Host-associated microbial communities from peat moss isolated from Minnesota, USA - S1T2_Fb - Sphagnum magellanicum MG | ecosystem: Host-associated > Plants > Peat moss > Unclassified...
ACCCCTCCACCAATTCCATAGCTCAAAACAAATGTAAGAACTGAAGAGACAAATGAAAAAGAAATGTTCAACAAGAATATTATCGACAACAAGCAACCCCTCCCCCAATTCCCAAACTTCCCCCACTTCCTTCTCTGCCTGATCTCGTGTGTATCCCAAAGAGGAAATTCCACCAACAAAACTTAACCAAAAATCATCAACAGCAAACTTTCAGACTCCTTTGTGTGTGTGTGTGTGTAGTTGTACGTGTGTATTTCAAAGCTGAATTCAATTATAATGTCTTGTTCATTATTTATAGTAGTGTGTGTGGATTTTTTGTGTGGATTTTTTCCCCTTGGGTTTGAAAAGCTTCCTTTTCGTCCGAAGTTTCCCGTAAACGTGAACCCATTACGCAGTCTATCACGTGTTCTCAAGCTTCCGCTGCACGTAAAGCATCGCCGTTCTTTGGGCCCTGCCCCCAGAGGGACAGGGACTATGGCATTGGATCCAACTTTTGGAAGTCTTACCTTATTAGAATCGGTATCACATTTGGTGAAAGTGTTTAGACTGTTAAGATTGGAACGGATTGTTCTGGTGTTCACAGTGTGGACACAGTAGGTAGATGTACAATATTGGCAGGGCCAGGGTGTTTGTGATGCCTTGGCTTTTAAACTATAAAATTTGGTCCCTCGCTGACCCAACGAAACCCTGTTCGTTGACGGCCCAGGCATCCAGAAGGTACCCGCGACCATGGCAGTGTAACTTCAGCCAGTCAGAAGTTACCCACCACCATGGCAGCGTAATGTCAGTCATGTGGAAGTTGCCCACAGCCAGAGTGAACCAGCACCCACCAATGCACCAGTTGGCCGTTCTGTCCACTGGATGGGCTGCGTTTTTCCATTCGGCGCCAGATGGGGTTCATCACAGTCCATTTCTTTTTGCTGCTGACCATTGTACTTATATTTTCTTTTGGTTTTTGACCATTTTTCCTTTGAACTTGGCCTCACACATAGCTACCTTATTCACCTTCCTACCCCCAGAAGTACTGCACCAACCTTGGTACCTTATTTATTATCCCCTACTGACATAACTACCCTAATAATTAATTATCATATTGACCTAGCTACTATACTAACTACCTAACTTACATACACAACCAGTCTATTGACATAAGTACTTTACAAACCTAGTCACTTTTATAAGGTAACTTGTTTCTTATGTACTAACTTGCTTATCTACCTAACTACCTTGTTAGTGTAAAACTTTCTTCTTACCTATTAATTTGCTTACCTACATGCCTACCTACCCTAGTAACCTATCTACCTTGCTCTTTGAACTTCCTTTCTACTTTTTAAACTATCTATTAACCCAATTATTTACCTATATACCTACTTACTTACCTATGCACCCACCTTTCTACCTATCTACGCTTTTTACATAGTCAAATACCTAATTAGCTAACTATTCACTTTTTCCAACCCACCCTCCACCAATCCTACCTATCAATTTATTAAGGTTCACCCTAGTTCATGGATGATAAACATAGGTCCCCATATGTAGGTATTACAAACAATTTATAATGAAAACAATGCCATAATTATAGCCATTTTGGTTTAATTAATGCATATTTTATTAAATTTTGTTTACCTAATTTATTATGGAATCGACATTACAATACATCTTTTCATGTAATTATTATAAATAGGTACTTTTGGATTATGGTTTAAGTTTTAGGGTTGGGACACATAAATTAATTAAAAGTTTTTCACAAATGCATAGTAATTAACCTAAACTAGGCTAAATTTGGGGGGTAATTTTAAGGTTTACACATATGTGAAATAAAACAATTTCATTATATATTTTTTTCAAAGAGAGTGGAAAAAATTAAGTTGAAGAAATCACACAAAAGTAAAAGACATATCTTTTCTTTTGGTTTTGTATAAATTTTATTTTATTTTATTTTAAAATTAAGGTATTTTCTTTTAATCAATAAATATGTATAATTTAATAATTTTTGGTTTTAAATTTTTTTCCTATGTTCTTTTAGATTTGTTTGTTTTGCATTATATAATTTGTATAGTTTATATAATTTTTTGGGTTTATGGCATATATCACTAAGACTTTTTTTTTGTTAGGGTTATAATAGGGCTTATGGCAAAATATCATTTGGATTTTTAGGGTTATGTCTTATGATTTAGTGTATAGGAATTTGGTTCGTATATTTCAAGGCTTAAGGTTCATATTCTAAACTTTGTTCATTATATTGGTTTTTGATCTTATCACTTGTTTAGATGTATACCATAATTATGAATCTCCTTTGTTTCCATATGTTTCATAGTTGTTAAAGTTCAATATTTTTAAACTCACTTTTGTATGAAGTATGATCTTTTAGGGTTGCGTTTTCAATTGGGACTACAAACTTTGGTGGAATGTTGTCATCTTTTATTCTTAAAGGTATGCATTTGTCTCTTGTTACTTCTTTTGTTATGTGTTTATATTTTCACAATTCAACCTATTTTCATTTCCTAATTATTGGATATAGAATGGGCGTCAAGTTTCATTAAGTATACAACCATAAATACAAGTTTTATACCTTTACTTGGGTATTTCATATTCAATATCTCTTTGTGGTTTGATTTTTCATACCCATATGTAAATAATGCATTTACTCCCTAAGAACCAACATGGGTTTTATGGCCTAAGGCAAATATTGCATTTTGCACCTTTCAAATAGTGTGCATTAATGATCATTATGTGGGTATTGCTACATGGGGTTTTCAGACATTGTGGGTTTTAGGTACAATCTGGGTGTTGCATATGTGAACATTTTCAATGATGGAAGGTTTAATAGCTCAATGTGGGTATTGCCAAAATTTGTGTTAGTATGTGAGTTCATAATGCAAATATTGTACATGATGTACATTAAAACAATAGGTATTTTATATCATGATGTGGGTATTATAATGGGAATTCCAAGTCATAACATCAATTTTAAGGGAGCCATGTAGGTATTGCATTTTGGGTTTTTGTTCCATGATGAATGTTTATAGAATTATAATGTATCTTAGTGCAAGAATTTGTTCTACTTCCTTCAATCATGGGAAGGGTTCCAAAGTCCCATTCCATTCATGTCCAAAACCCCACCAAGTCATTATTCAAACAAGGACTTAGTGTGGAGGTTTGGGATACGCCGTGGAGGGCAAAATAAAATGACCATTCAATTTGCTTATGTTCCATGTGCTCACATTTCAAAAAATTTGGAAGGTGAATGAAAGGATATGAGCACCTTGTGGAATGGAATGTTTACAAAAACTTTTCAAGCCAAACGAATGTCAAACAACCAACTATTAAAAACCACCTCAGGCATACGTGGGAAACATTTATGACATTAACCTTTTTAATTTCTTTAATTCATATACCAAATATGTAATCATTTACGTCTTGAGAATTTTTTGGTCTAGGTATGAGTGCAAATATGGACCAAAGGACTATCGGAAAAACTCAACCCACACTTAATCTATTAAACGAGGATGCCTAGTGTCATTCTCAATCAAACATCTATACACACGGCCCGATGTGGCTAAGATCACAATTTATCATAAGGCCCATACACAAACTAATGAGTCATTTGCACATGGTGAGCATGACCTGGAATCCATTTCTCGTATGTTTCGTATGCTCCATGCATGTCACAAACATTAAAGGAACACATATGGGCCCAACTAAGTTTAAGTTACACGGCCAAACAAATATATGATAAACATAAAGCAATTTGGTGGGAACGTGTGAACGCGGGTCAAAGCATGACACGAAATGATTTCATTCGGCTTCAAGACATTGCATATTTGAATCAAAAACATAAGAAAAGGAATTAGCGTTTACAAACTAACCTTGTAATTTCAATTTAGTCTTGGGTTTTCCAATATTCGAAGGATGTGTTCTTTTTCCAAGATGTTAGTGAAATCAACGGAATTCAAATCCCATTCACCATAGGTATTCAAACACCAAATCAATGTGAGTCCATGTTATCATATGGTCACAACGGTGTCATTTCTATGGATGCCACATTTGGCACAAATGACATGAAATTTCATCTATTCACATTGATGGGGTTTGATGATCATTACACAGGTGTCCCTTTAGCCTGGATCATTACAAGTAGGCAAACAGTTGAAGATTTGATCGAATGGTTGAAACCATTAAAAGATAAAATGTTATCACACAAGCCACATTGGAAACCATCATGTTTTTTTTGTTGATGATGCACCTTAAGAATTGAAGGCTAATTTTTATACTTAGTACCTATTTTGTGTTTATTTCCTTAGATATTTTTTAATATCTTTCATAAAATTCTTGATTACTTCAAATGCATTTTATGTTGTACTGACCCCATCCACTTATGGTGATTTTATTACACATGTGTCCTTATTAAGGTCATATGGGGTATGGACAAGGTTCCCATCTACCTTTGTTGTAGGCATGTTCTCAAAGCATGGCACTTACATGGTACTAAAAAAATCAAAGATGTGGAGGTGGGAGGTGGAATCCTCCAAAACCTTCATGATGTGATGTACATGTCCATCAATCATGGAGAAACAATTGATGATTTCAAAGAGCATGGGAAGATTGCTGTGAAAAAGAACTTTCACAAACATAGGCCTAGTGATGCGTGAACAAATTACTTTTTGGACTTATTACCATCAATTTGGTAAATGATAATATTTATCATGGTTTAGTATTCAAAATTCTTTTGTAATAATGTTATTCATCCTTGTGCATTATGTTTATGTTTATAAAATTATGGATGGTGGGTGTTTGAAGAATGCCCCATTCCAACTAAGACACCCAAATGAACATTGAATCATATCATGGTGTGTTGAAACGTTGGTTTGTTCTTAACACAAAAGGCCTTAGAGGGCGTAATATTGATTGGTTAGTGTGGCAATTAGCAACAACCATTGCATATCTTTCTTTTTTTATTTTGAAATACAATAACAGACCCAACTTGAAAAACTATTGGGATCCCCAAATCAAGCTCATTTGTAAAAAGCTAATATGAATTTCATTTGCCACACAATTGGGTTTGAAACCCAAAACCTCTTTGAAGTCCTAAGGTCCTAAAATGAACCATACCAATGAGCCATCACCCATGGTGGTAAATTTTATTTCTTTCATTGGCCTTGGATGAATTGACACCTACATTGGAACCATGGTACAAAACCCATAAACATTTGTTGTTTACTTCCGAACGTCATGTAAGATCTTGTCTAGAGACTAAAGCAAGGTTTTTTAGTGCAAATTTTATTTTATGTCAACCATATATTTCAATTGCCCATATGTTTAATAGTGTACCTACAATTCATGGAAAAAAAAAACAATTTGTCAAATTTTTTAAAAAATGAAGCCAGTTCAAAACATGAGATAACCTTGAAACTTCTTAGTGGATTTAACATACTTGAAGACTATTGTTGAAATTCTGAAATTGAAGCCGTTGGACCTTTTTTTCAAACAAATTATAAATTTGACAAGTTTTGTTAAACATGAATCAAAGCTACAATATATGTTTATTGCAATTGACAATTTTGGTGTTAAACATTCTTTTGCAAACTTCTCATTGTTCTTTCAAAAGGTAATAAAAAAATACATATAATTTGAAAGCTTTCAATTCATGCATATGAATATTGTGCACCTACCTTTAAGAAGGATATGGATTCATATGTAGTTAACACTTGGGATGTGCTTAGTTGGTTACATACAATAATGTTCAATATTCAAAGTGATAGACAATTTGGATATGTTTCTATCCATATCCAGCAATTATGTGTGTTCATATCCTAAAAATATGTATAATCCCACAACACAAGCTCAAATCAATGTTGGGCGGTTTTCCTATTTTTGAAAGTTAAAACCTAACCAGTCCATTTCTTGGAAAAATCAAATCAAAATCTGATATCTTTGGTCAATTTTCGAATTATCATCAAAATAAGAATTGTTAATTTTCGAACCGATTGTCAAATAGGTTAGTTTTCACCTAAATGAAGCTTGAATTCAAGATCTTTTCAAAGTAGATTTAAATATTAAGCATCCAATGACATTTAATCATATGAAATTATATATGAATATTTTATTTAATATTTATTCATCTTAATGGTTTTAAAGTTAATACCAATAACATGTGAAGATTGTAAATCAAAAGTTCAACTTTTTTTGTACACTTAAAAGCTTATGATATAGTGGTTAATGTTTTTTAAGATTTCAAGAAAGCCTTGAGTTTAAATGTTGTAATGATAATGGGTAGGTGATTCTACCTATTTGGATTTTTATAAACTTATACACTATGAAACCTAATATCAAAATCATATTAAAAAATTTATAAACCTATACAAGTATGAGATTTGGTATGAGAATTGATTTTGAGGGTTCACTTAATAATCTTCACAAGTATTCAGATTTGAATCTCTGTGGTACCCAGCCAGTTCTCACTCAACATGGAAAAATGGGAATAGTCGATTTTCAGTTTGAAAATCAAACTGAGAATTGGCCTAAAAACCAATGGGATTTCTAATACCCATCCAACTCTAGCTCAAACCTATGCAGCCCTCTTTGCATGGGTTCAGTGTTTTTTTGTTTCCAAATTTCTAATGTTAAGTCATATTCATATGGGACCGTTAAATGGGAACAGGTTTCTACGACCTATAGGAAAAGCTTAAAATCTAGTATAAGAAATGGCCCCCTCTCTCAAATCCAAGTAGAAATGTGGTGAAAAAATTTCAATTTTTAAAAAAAATTTGGCAAATTCATGATCAAGTAAATTGATAGCTAGTAACTCGCTTTGGACCTGAAATTAAAATTAAAATTAAAATTATTTAAATTTCCTTTTGTGCCCATTGCATGTAAACCTTGGGGGACACGCAATGGCTATTAGTGCTGCGGTGCCAAGAGCCTTCCACTGACGTAGCATAGCAGCTTCTTCATATCTTGGAAGTTCTTCGTGGAAGGTTCTTTCTTGTGGATGACCAGCGTTCTTTCTCTGACAGAATTTTGTTGTTGTTGTTGTTGTTTTTTTTGACAGAAAATTTGTGGAACTTTTTTTCAAACTGTAAATTCAGCTAATTTTGCCTAATTGACTAGAGGATCAAAATGAGATGTAATCTTTTTTTTAGTAAAAACATATGCCATGAAAAAAGATAATTCTAAGAGGCACCAATTTTTCAATTCTCCAATGCCCTTTGAAGGGGACTTTCGTCCAAATACTCAAAGAGTCATAAATTGTGCCCTAGAAGTAAGGTCAAGAAAGGTGGGTATTGGTTTGAACTAGAGAGGTGGGCCTATAGGGTGCATTCTACCATGTGAGCATGACAATGTTAGCCCTTAGGCCAAGGGCAGAGTGTGTGCACCCAATAGAATCCATCATGTAAAGGCCACTCTTTTGCATTAAAGGTAGGGTTTTTGTCACTGTATTTCTGCAGAAGCAGCCACACAACCAGATTTGGCACAAGTAATGAATCTAAAAAATCCCTACAAAGCCAATCAATTAGGGTCTCATCTTTCCTTTTGCATTTTGTGTTATTATAATGTTAAGATTATGGGCGTCATGGTGGTTGGGTACATAATCAGATTTTGCACTATTCTCATCACTAGCTATGCACTCTCTCAACCCTGTGTGTATACTACCAAGGGTTAGAATATAAGTGTAGAAAATAAAGGCAAATATATAGGGACTGGAAACCCAAAAAAAAAAAAGTAAAAAAAAAAAGTTTATGTGACCAATGAGATTGTTATAACGAGAGCCTCCAATTGTTTCAAAATCAGCACTTAAATGTTGCAATATCCTCATAGGTACCTAGTCTTGTGATTATGTGCAAAGGAAAATAAAATAAATTGTGACCGATGGGATTGTTCAAATCAGTCGCTTGAATTATTTTGAAGAGTTGCTTTAATGAACTAATATTTAAGTGTTGCATGTCTTTTGAATGTGACCCATGCAAAGACATGCAATTTGAAAAGAGCTTTTAACAATAATTTGGAGCTTTTAAAACATGGTTTAGGGTTTAAGGTTTAGGGTTTTTTGCATTGTAAAGATGCCCTAAAGATGTCCTTCATTTTCTTTTGGGTTTCTTTTTTTTGCTTTAGACGACATCATTAGAAGACATCACTCCTTACATAGTCAATTTGCCTTCTTCTCCGGCAAACAATTTGTCATTTGTCTTTTCTTGGTAGATGGCATTATATTTGTATACCACCTCCTTTGAATAAATAAAAAAGCCCCTTTTTGAAAATTTATCAAGTTTTGAAATCTTCTTGCATTTTTAAAAAAATTGTGACATTTTAATTTTTTTTGAAAATTTACATGGATTTTTGCAAACATAAAAAGTAAATTGGAAAAAGAAAATGAAAAAGATGAGGCAAAAGAAGAATACCTTCCATGGCAATATATTGTTACATGATTTGTTTTTTCACAAATATTTTTTTTAATCATTTAATATTAATAAAAAAACTGTAGTTTCCTTTGATAATTGCACTATTTGGCAATTGAACTACCTTATTTTCAATATAATTTATGGAAACCTCCTTTAATATTGGTTTGGTGGAAGTTGAAAGCTGCATAGTTTTGGGAAAAAAAATTTGTGACAACATTTTTTAACTATTATAATGTGCTTTCACCCATTGTAAAATTCTAAGAAAAACATAATTACCGTCCCTTGAAGCCCATTTTTTGTTGTTCAAGTTTCCTTGCAACAACTACATCATTCACTTTGAATTCAATCCCCCATTCGCATGTGAAATCCTTCTGCACAATATATATAAATTGTGTATAAAGAACAATGTAGAAATAGACACCTTCATTATTACTTTCTACATTTACAACAAAGTTGTCATTGAGTTATAGGCAATTAGCCAAGTTCATCACCACATTCACACTTTGTGTACCTTGAATTGAGACAAAAACAACATTCACCACATTCACCAAACTAATCCCACTCATCTTCAGTGGTAGTAGATTCAATGGTAGACTACACATACCCAACATTGTTTGGAATCAAAATTATACATCCCAAGCTTTTATCAATGCCAAATTCACCCACACAATGTATTTTGAATTGAGAAGAAAACAACAAAAACAAATAAGGTTTCTATGGAACAATTTGTTAATATCACCAACAAATTTTATTGAATGCAAATTTCAACAAACCCTTTAATTGCATCACAAGTATACTTGGTATGGTGATTCACATTTGAAATCATGACAAGCAAAAAAACACAAGTTACTAACCTCTTCACTTTAAAATAAAAAGTTTTAGGCCATGAAAATAAATGTTCCCATAAAAAAACGATAATATCTTGAACATTTTGTAGTTTTGGGCCATTTGGATCCAATTGGCTATGTTTAATAAATCTTTTTCAAAATTGCTTTTGCCCCATCATGGGGCTCCTCATCACAAACTTCCAATATCATGAAATTTCAATAGAATCTGTGCAAAAATCCTGAAACAATATGTTTGTGCAAAATCTATTGGCTTCAAAGTGTAAAAATGGCATGGAAAAAATAAATAAATAAATAAATAAATATATATATATATATATATATATAATGATGTGTTTTTCTTTTACTTATGATGTTTTGATGTGAAGTACATACAATTTTCATTTTAATTAAATCCATGTAATTATCGTGATGTGATTTTGCATAAAACTATGTGATTTTTGTGTATTAAACATGAATATTCATGTATGTCATTAAAAAAAAAGTCTCGTTTGTTTAAATACCTAAGATATTGAATATGTACACATATCATTCATATCAACCACAACATGAAATTCATATGATTATTGTAGGAATATATGAAAACTAGATTTTACACAAAATTTGTACAAACTTATGAAGCTCGGTAAATTTGTGACAATGTGGAGATTTTTTCATGTTTGAAAAAAAAACTAAAAGGTGTGCAAACTCTTTTTGCATTTATTGGAGAAGCTAAAAGGTGCGCGAATTTTTTTCAGATTCAATAAATAAATTAAGAGGTCTTCAAACTTTCCTTCATGTTCAATGGAAAAGGCATGGGGAGGTTGAAAAAAATTTGAATTTGTTACAAAATTCAAATTCCCTAGGGTTGCTTCTAACAAACCTTAATCGATATAAGTGATGTCACACACAAATTATTATGTTATCTAACCAACCAACCATAATGAGGCTTGAAAAAAAATTCATCAATTCCATGAAATGTTTTCTCATTTGATTTTATGCCCAATTAGAGGTCCCTTTTCCTAACATGGGTGCAAAAAAAAACCCTACAGACAATTTGTTTTTAGGTTTTTGAGGACTAATGAAAAAACTCCTCTTTTTAACGTTAAAAAATCCACAATCAACAAGATATAAATGTCATGAAAGTTTTTTTTTCCAAATTTAGTTCTCTTAATATTTTTTCAAACTAAAGTCAAGCCCTTAACAACCACATCATAAATTAATTCACCATGGCAAAATCCTTTTCAAAATGGTTGCCAAAATTATATTCCATAATTTTTAATTTTGAAAGCCCATAGCTTTAATGGTTTTGATAATTATGAAAATTTAAAATGTGTAATAAATACATATTGAAGTTGGTATCTTCAAAGTAAATCCCTATAAAAAAATTTACAAATTTATCTATGGAATATGGTAGCCCATTTATGATAACCACTTTGCAAAATTTGTTAAAAAGTTCAAATATCAGTCCATTGATTTTTGCACCCACCTCGCAAACCCATTGAAACCATTTTTTATTAAAGTAGATGCATTAGATTTTGCTTTCGATGTTGTTTTATCTCAATATGGGAGTGGTGAACAATTGCATCTTGTTGGATTCCATTCAAAGGAATTCTTAATTGTTGAAATAAATTATGAAATTCATGACAAAAAACTTTTGGTTGTTATCAATGCATTCAAGGAATTGTGACACTTACTTGAAGGAGTTCAACACACGTTCACAATTTACATTCACCACAAAAACCTTGAGTATTTTATGAATGCTTAAATACTAAATTGTCGACAAGCAAGATAGAACATGTTCTTTAATCATTTCAACTTCATAATTGCTTATCATCTAGGAAACCAACAAGGGAAACTAGATGCATTATCATATTGCTCGTTTGCTCCAAAACAAGGAAATGTTACTTTCAACCAACAAAAGTTCATCCTCTTAAAGCAAGAACAATTGTGTCTTATGTCAATATAAATAGTAAAAAATTCCTATAGACAAGAAGTTCTTTGAACAAATACAAAACAACCTTTAACATGATTCTTTTGCAAAGAATTTGAAACAACAATTATGTCACAAAAATGATGATGATAAATTTGTGATTTTGAAGAATCTAAAGGTTTAATTTATTACAAGGGATTTATTTATGTTCCACCATGGCCAACATGATTAAGTGTCCTCCAAACACATCACAACCTTCCATCGCTAGGATATTTTGGAATCAACAAAAGCATTGAACTTATTTCAAGGGATTCAAAAGCACCACACCATCGGCCATATGGTTTATTACAACCACTCCTAGTTCCTACAAAAGCCATGGTAATCTATTTCTATGGAATTCATCATATATATCCCATGTTCAAAGTCCTACAACTCCATTCTTGTGGTGGTTGATTAGTTGACAAAGATGGTGCATTTTATTCCAATAATCAATATCATGACAAATGAAGGTGTTGCAAAACTTTTTTTTAACAAGATATACAAATGCCATGGCTTGCTATTAGATATTGTTTCAAATTATGATTTCAATTCATATCCATGTTTTAGAAGGGACTATTCAAGCTTTTAGGGGTTCAAATCAATATTTCTTCAACCAATCATCCTCAAATAGATGGACAAACCGAAGGCATGAATAAGGTATTGGAACAATACCTTTGATCTATGATCAATTACCATCAAGATGATTGGGTCAATGTTTTGGCCTTGGTTGAATTCTCATATAACAATACATATCATTCATCACTAGGTCGCATTCCATTTCTTGCAAACTATGGACAACACCCTAGGTTTGATACTTGGCAATGAGTATAATGAATAATTCCATTGCACAAGATCTTATTAAGAGGTTACCTAACATTCAAGTGAATTAATTTCACATGTGAAAGTTGTTCAAGAACAATACAATGAACAAGTTGATCCACATTGTAATCAACATCCAAAATAAAATTGGATATCAAATCTAGGTATATGATATATGATTCACGAGGCTAGATCAAAGAACTTGGATTACCAATGACTTAAATGATTTCCTATTATTGGCCAAGTAAATTTAGTTGCATTTTAATTACAACTTCCAAAATCAATGAAAATTCATTTTCTAGTATTCCACGTTTTAGTTCTTAAATCTTTTCATGAATCTACCATTCTTGGGAGGCATATTCGACCACCTCAACTAGTTGAAATGGATAGTGAGGAAGAATTTGAAATTGAAAAAATCTTGGATTCATGAATTTTTCATGGATGTTTGGAATACTTGGTCCATTGGCATGGATATAATGTTATTGAATGTAATGGGAACTTACTTTTAACCTAACTAATGCACCACAAAAAGGTTCAAAATTTCATCAACGATATCCATTTAAATTTAGATTAATGACAAGTCCAAATGTTATTTAATAATCTAGTCATCATCTTTTCGAAGGTTTTAAAGTCTTGATAGTCATGTCCAAGAAACCTCCACAATACTCACACCCCATTGAAGTCGGAAAAAAAATTTTAAAAATTAAAAAAATCTCAAATACTATATAAATGATAAGGAAAACCTTTTTTGTCCATCTTGTAATCATTCATGTGAAATCATAGAGAACCAAGAGGTTGAAATCACATCATCTAGGAAATAAGAATTTTCACTTGTAAATCTTCCAAATGAAACATTTTAATTATCTCAACCAAGGAGTTCACATTGACAACCTCGAGATGAGAAATTATTTGGACCATGAAGATGCCAAAGGACCCATTGCATTAATTGTTTAATAATAATCCTTGAAGTCGAACCATGAAGACGCCAAAGGATCCATTACATTCATTGTTTAATAATAATCCTTGAAGTTGAATCTACCCATGAATGTTGTCCAAAAGCCATATTTGAAAGGTGTTTTATGAATGAAAATGCAACTATTTTTGCTAGTGTTTAATAGAAAGTGTTGGTCATTATCGTGGGTTGTGAGGACCATTAAATGTTTTACCCTGAGAATAATGATTATCTTATGTCGTAGAAATTATCCAACATTTTTTTGATTTTTTAAAATTATGATTCATTTCCATTGCTCTTTGTGGAACATGTTGTTAAAGGAAGGCATAACATCATGGATAACAAACTACGAAAGAAAAATTAGAAAACTTCCAAAAACATCCATGAAGAAGATGCTTGGAAATTTTTAGAAATGAAAAAAGATCTCTTTGAAAGAATATACTTGGAAATTTTTAGAAGTTACCAAAAAAATCCTTAAAAAAATGTGCTTGGAAGCTTGTAGAAATTTCTAAATAGTTCCATGAATAGGTTTACAAATTTCTAAAAGATGTAAAACTAATACAAATTTATAAAATAAGTTTCTAAAACTTGGCAAAAGCTTCTAAAAGTCATCATTGGCAAAAAATATTTTAAAAACATGGTTAATGAAAACTTCTAAAAGATATGGTTGGCACAAGTTTTTAGAAGGTTGCTTAATGTAAATTTATAGAAGGTTTAGTTGTATTAAAACTTATGGAAGCTTGATGAACTTCTAACATGTTTCAATGGACAATATAAGAACACATTAGAAGGCACCACATGTTAATCTCATTAACACAAGTTGTAACTTTTATATTTTTAGTTCATTTCATGCTTAATTTACATCATGCCTTGTTTAAGTAATAAAACAATTCTTGTTCATTACCAAGTTCCTTGTTTGTCAAGTCTTTTAATTTTTTCCAAATTGTGTTTTTGTCTTGTCTTTGACATAATAGGTTTAATTTAGGTGCCATATAATTTAGCCTAGGTGCTGCATAGGTTTAAACCTAGAGTAGATGGCTTAGGTTGAAGCTTAACTTAGGTGCCACATATGTTAATTAAGTTTAAATTTAAAGTATGTGACCTAAGTCAAAGCTTAGTTTAAGTGTCACATGGTCTAACTCAGGTGCCATGTGGCATAGGTATAAACCTAACTTAAATGCCACATGGCTTAAGTTTAGGCCTAACTTATGTGACACGTGAAATGGTTTGGTCTAAACCTATATGTGCCATGGGGCACACGTGATCTATGCATAAGCACCACCTAACTTTACCTAGCCTAGCCTTAAGCCTAGGTGCAATGTGGCATGTGTGGTTAAAACATAAATGTCACATGTTTTAGTGATTTAAGCTTAAGTGACACCTTGCTTAGCCTTAACCCTAAATGCCACCTTGTTTGGACCACTATAAAGGTACACCCCTAGGCCTAGATTAAATACACATAGGTTACATATAGGGGTGAAAATCATTTAAGGTGTACCACACATGACAAAAAGGGCTTAGTTTTTATTATAGTCCTTTTTTACCGTATATTTTGATCCCCATAAAAAATAATGAATCAAAAGTTGTTAAAAATTTCAGAAGCATTATATTTTAAATTATTATAATTTTAGATTTCATCATAATCATCCATAAAGGTGTCTTTACATGGTAAAAAAAGACTAGGTAAAAAAGATAGAAAAAAGTGACACTATGACAAGATTTTGGTACACCTTAAAAAATATGCCCCCGATTGGGGTACCAAAAAGGATTATTTCATTTTAAATTCATTGGACCCCTTCACTTAAACATGTTAAAACTTAATGACACATTTATATTGAAAGTTTGATTTTATTCATAAATAAATATATTACAAAGGTATTATTTTATGCATAGAATGTCAAATTTAAACAAGTTTAAGGATTCTTACCAAATCCTTGAAAAAAATCCAAGACTTCGTTTCATGACAAAAAAAAAGGTTCAAGGATTCATAAGGAATGTTTAAACAATTTTTTTTTTCCCCAAGATTTTTATCACAAACACCTTATGTGCTAATGTGTATAAATGTATGAATGTGACAAAAACCAAATGCCCTATTGTAATGTAAAAAAATTCAAAAAGTCAAAATTTTGGGGATTTTGGCCATTGATAGAACATGGCCCACATTGGATAAATTTTATTATTTTCACTTTCATAAGTGAAAAAAATAGATATTTTAAAGGCATTTATAAAATTTGGAACAAAATTATTTCATTCAAGATGAAAAAAGGGTGAAATGTAAGATAGGTTATGGGAAAATTTAAGAAAAAGGTGAATTTAAGAGTCCTTATGGTTCAAATGTGGTATCCCAATCATGCTTGGATTGATAGGTTAGTAGGTTATGTTAATTAGTAGTTAGTAAATTAGGTTAATAAGTAGTATGTTCAGTTAAATAAGTAACTAGGCAATAAGTAAATAGGTTGGTAGTTGATAGTAGGTAGAAGGTAATAATTGCAACTAAGTTGTAATTAAGTTACAATTAAAATGTTTTATCGCATATTTTTTATCTTTCATTTAAATTTTTTAAGCTATCTAAAGCACTAAAAAGTTGAGAAGACACAAAAAAATGAAAGTATAATTGAAATTTGAAATGAACAAATCAAAAAGGCTAACCCAAAATGAAATATGATTTTTTGGGTTAAGTGCCATGTGGCCTAAGTTTAGGCTTATTTTAAATGCCATGTGGTTTAAGTCTAAATCTTACCTAAGTATAAGCTTAGCCTTGGTGCCATGTGATTTAAGTTTAAACATAACTTAGGTGCCACATGGCCTAGGTCTATGCCTAACCTAAAGGCCACATGGGCTATTGGGGCCTAGTCTAGTTTAAATGTCATGTAACGTAACTTAAGTGGCGTATGTCTAAACATGACTCAAGTGCCATGTGGCTTAGCCTAGCCTTATCTCTAGGTGGCCTATGTTTAAATGTTACAAAATGTAGACTCCTATGTGCCATTTGGATGTGGATGCACCATGTGTCATTGAACTATTGGATCAACCCTTTACTAGGCTTAGTTGCAACATAGTTGAACTTACAATTGAAAAACTCATGACATAATATAATGTTGGTGGATGAAGTTCAATCACCCTAAGGTTACAATTGAAAACGATTGTTGATGATAATGCTAGGTGTCATTTGTAACTAAAGTGGGTTAAAGTGACTATTGTTGTGATGTTAACACATGATTGATGTTTATAACTAAAATGTTGTTTTTTGTTTTTACTTTTTGATTCTAGTGATTTTTAGTTGCAAATAATATATTTCCATTGCAAAAGACATTTTCCAATTACCTTTGTTGTTTTCAACTGTAATTGAAGATGTAGTTGCAAATGTGAGATTTCTTTTAATTAATGTATATTGCCTAAGTGGGGTAGGTTATATGAATTTTTTAAATATTAAAATTTGAGTTTTTGTATTTTATATCAAAAACATGTTTGTGGTTGATTAGTAACCTATTTAGATGAAATTCCAATCATTGAGGTATGTTATTAAAAATTCAATATTCAACTACTAGGTCATCTATTAGTTTTCAAAAAATCAATAACTAGTAGATTAACAATAATTAGGTTGATGACCAATTTTTTTTCAATAATCGTCCAATATAAACTATTATTTAATTTATTAAACCAAGGTATTTATAATATAAACAATATAATGAACTAAGGTTAATTGCCTTGCCAAGCTTGTTACTTGCACATAAAAAAATGTTTGGGTTTGTTGTTCAAGGTGCATGGCCAAATGTGATCATGTGTTGTTTGCCATTGTGGAATGCAAATGTTGTAGTGTTAATAACTTGGGCTTCACCTTGCTCTGCACTATCAATGATAATCAAACTGACGTAAGGTTGGAATATTAATATGTTTTCATTTGTTCTTTGAATCCTACAATATCAAAACAAAATTCCACAATCATATAAAATTTTCATGAAATTAGCTCCATAATTTTTCATTAGTTTTGTAATATGAAATTCAATCCTTTTGAAACATTAAAAATAATTGTGTATCAATTACGCCCATAAACTCATGAAATCATATCAAAAGATTTAAAAAGGATTCACATTTTATTCAATGTGATGTGATTTAAATTGAATTCAAATATGTGTTGGTGTAGCTTGGGAGAGCAAAAACATTCAATTTTCACATGTGACCATAAAAAGATGATGGTATGAAAAAACAAATACGAAAAGATTTTGACATGGAATTATCAAGGTAGAATTGTCATTCAAAAGGATGGCCACTAATGGAACCTAAAGTCGTTCCCTCTAAACTAGTTTCAAATCACCAAATTTTTTTCTATTGCCAACCCACATTTGGCTATGTCATCTTGCACAAATCCAAAGGTTGAAAACCCTTAGTGGTAAAAATTGTGGGCAGTTCATCGATATTTCCAAATATGATCTTTCATGCACAATGTGACTAATCATGTGCATGGACCATGTTTCCCAACCAATCAAAATCAAACAACTAATGCATGAACTCTTGATTTCATTTTGAACATTGCACTTGTGAATTGTTTTATTGGGTTTGTTGAACTCACACGAAGAAAAAAAAGAAACACATTTGTGGCATGTGCTAATTGTAGACTACTACAAGTTTGCAAGGACATTGGTGGGCTAGGGGATGGGGTGTAGCCACAAAATTGGTATAACACTTGGACCCAAGGTCCAATAGACCATCCAAAAACTCTACTTGGATTGTGTTTCTTGTTGGAGGTGATCATCTGTAATTGAACCGTCCATTCAACATGGCATCATGGCAAGTAGGCTAGTGTGCTCTACTGAAAGGGAATGTGGTTTTTTCTTCAGCTTTTTGGACCCACATTTAATTGTAAATCTTAAGATCTTCACAAATTTTTGTTATTTGAACTTTTTTGGCGAAAATTTCAACAGTTTTGAAAATAATACAATTAGTGTTGAAGTTGCCAAGGTAGTTCGGTATCTCCACCTTTGCAAATTATGGATTTAAGCTCCATTCAAGCTTTTGTCTATTTGCGTCACAAAAAAAGGGTCAAAGGTTAGAGATGAGAATTTTCATGTTATTGAAGTATAGATTTAGTGCAAAGCCCTGAATTAGGAAGACGGTTTCCAATACAATGAAGGAGAAGGAAATCAAGGTGTGGATGTGAAAGATTTAGACCCAAAACTCTAGGTTCAAAATCACACAGGTTCTATTTTTCTCATGGTTCAATTATAATTGGAGTGGATGATCATCATAATCTGAAGGTAACAGTGAAAAATCTGTTGGGAGTTTTGTTTTTGGAAGTTTGAGCCATGTCGATCTGTGTAGGCAGCAGCCTGGCAGAAAGAAAATCTCACAGATTGAACAAGGATTCAATTCACACTCAATGTTTTGAAGAATTTGGAATCAGGAGCATTTACCAAATCTCATTCTCTTGATGTTCAAATTTTTGTTGTTCTTTGGTGGAAATTACCTTTGCCCTTGCAGTTTTGAGGAATAATTGGGAGTCTGCAAGAAACCAGGATTTGATTTGATCGATGCTGCAATCTTCTGTTCTTCCATGCAAGAACTTTATGTTGCACCTAAATTTGAGGACTTATAGCATCCAACTCAACTAGTGGATGCTGGGATTTGCTGTTCTTCATTGGAGATTTACTTGCATTACATTTACATGAACCTAGAAGCCCAATCTTTCACCTCATCAAATTTGACAAATCTTGATCAAAATTTGATGAGCTGAACAACTTCTGGTTGGAGACCAGAGATTGGGTTACCAGGATTCAGCATTCCTGCAACCATGCTGAAATTGAGCAAAAATTGGCCTAATTCCATAGTAGATGCATGAAGCCACATAGCCACAAGCTCAACTTATTCTGGCTGTTAGATTGTGTTCAAGAAACTCCTCTTCTATCATGTTTAACTCCTGCTGCAAAGGTCAAACTTGTCATCAGGTTTCGAAGCATGATAGATCAAGAAGAGAAATACCCACATCAAGAAAAGATGATGCACAGGGAAACAACATTGGCAAACATTACATCAAAAATGTCATTATACATGTATTAGTTAATTTTGGACTCTACTGTTAATTCTTGACTTTTTCTAATCTAGTGGCTGGAATCAGGTTTGCTTTAGTAAATTTGACGCAAAATATTATTAACATCTATCTATTGGATCATCTAGGCAAAACATTATTAATATTTATTGTTGCATAATCTGGGACCTCCACATCAAATTTGTTTTCCAATTTTTCAACTTCCAAATGATCAACTGTTAATTATGAACTTTTCAAAATGAATGGTTGTCCAGAATTCTGGACCAATGCCCTGGTCTAGCCCACACAAGTTGTTGAGTTTGCCTGCAGCAGAAGCTTGACAGAATTATAACATGCATGGAAGGATTGGAGTTGAAGAATTGGGGTTTCATCTTTAGGAGGAAAGTTCAGACAGGGATTGAGAACTAGTATTGATTTATGCACCAAGAGTTTGTAACAGGCCATACCTGGTTCCATTCTGTGTTGCAAACCAAGTCTGGTGTTGTAGTCAACTGCTTCCCAAACCCGTGCCTTCACATGCTGCAACAGATGGTGTTTTTTCCAGCTTTGCGTGAGTTCTGTATTGGTCCTCAAAATTTATCATCTTCTACATCCCCTAGAGCACAACGCAGAAGAGTAGCAACATGTTTTACAACCTCTGATTGTCCTGCAAAGACCGTCTGTCCGAGATCCCGCGATGTGCTGTAGAAATTTGTGCAGCTCAAGCCTCAAATGACAGACAAGTTTCCAGAAATGGCATGCATCACCGGGAAGAGTAGCAAGGAGAGCAACAATTCTACGATCTCACTTTTTGTGCATATATTTTGTAAGAGATTCTTCGAGGGCATTAAAGCAGCAAGAAATCCTTGAGCCTCCGATAAAACTCTTGGATGTGCAAAGATTTCGGCTCGGCAGCAGTAGAAGCAGCAAAGTTCATGAGACATCAGAGTTTTTGCGGAATCCCAACTCCTGAAATTCTGGAATGGGCATCTATGATGCTTCAGGAGTTGCTCTAGACCCAGCACGATTGCAACAGATTTTCCAACAGACTGTCAGAGTGGAATGTGACGCTCATTGAACTGAATGATTCGGTGATAGCTTTCGTCCTTCTCGCCTCGACTCTTCAATGACGGCAGCCGTTAGGGCTTCGTGACGGTCCACGGACTTTATTGTATTCTAGGGTTCGGGGACTAGCGATTTTGCCTCTAGGGTTTCGGCAAGCTGCAATGGTGCTGAGCTATATAATGTCTTCATCGTTTCCCATTGTGCAGCAGCGCCGCTTTGTTCTTCATTCGTCTACACTTGCTTACATCTAATCTATTACGAAAGAAAATGGGAGCGAGTTTCCATTGTTTTGTTGTGTCGTTTTTAGGCGTTGAGGGTATGTCTGCAAGTCCCGTTTCTAATTTTCTAAAATTCGTGCTCGGATAGTTGGTGCTCTTCTTTTCCCTGAAGACTTCTTTAAATTCTACATTCACTCCGTAGTATTCTCGACTATCTTGAGAGGTAGCAACGGGGTAAGGACCGGTGATGCGAAAAGTTGACAAGCATATGTCCCAGGTAGCATGAGCAACGATGCGGACGCCATCAAAAGACTAGGACGATCTGAGGTCTTTGCCCCTGGTAGCTTAATAGAGCACTAGATCCTTTGTTTTTCTGTTTTTTCCTTTAAGTTTCTTGTCTGCGATTATGGAGCCTGTTTTGCATGTTCGCCCTTCAACTTCTGCGTACTTCGATAGGAAAGATCAATGATGCTACCTTTTGACAAGCATATGTCCCAGGGAGCATCAGCGACGATGCGGACACCATCAATAGACTAGGACGATCTGAGATCTTTCCTTCTTTTGCCGTTTTCTGTACAGCCTTTCTGTGCTTGTTTGTTGTTCGGGTTCTGATGCGAAGTGATGCCGTAGAAGGGTGCGCGATCTGGCGGATGATGATTCTGCATAGTTCAAATGAGCACTCTTGTGCTATGAATACCTGCAGCAAATTGTCTTTCGCTCCTATCTGACGTCAGTTCCGTTAACCCTTGGACACTTTGTGCGCTTTCTACCAAACGTCTTCCTGAGGCTGCCCGGAACAGTGGATATGATGAGTCTGTACTACAGAGCTTGATGAGTCAGTCCTCCAGGAGATGTCTCCCGTCAGATATCTTATTGACATTGCAAGACAAACATTAAGAAATCATGAGATAAGCTTGGGAATCAATCCTTGGTGCCAAGAAACTATCAGAACTGTTACTTCAATGACTGCAAGTCCTAAAGAAAATGTTATGACCTAGGTAAATGTAGACAACATCTGAAGCGTAAGCTTGTTTAAACCTAAGACCCAAAAAAATTTCAGAGGCCAAACGAAAATGCGACACAATTGCACAGAATATAGAAAGTCTAGAAGAAAAATTATTCGGGAAAACCTGATTCCATGAAGGGGGTCGAGAATGGTAACCCTAAGAGCAGTATTCACTCCTATGCTATTATCGTGGCATGATAAATCTAAAAGAATTCCGGTTTTTCTACACCAACCGATTTTGATCTTGAGATTTGTAGAATGCAAGTATATAATTTGATGATGCTCATGAAAACAGCAAGAATCAAAAGAGTGGCCTCGAAGAATCTTTGAGCGTCTGTTGTAAACCCTGACCCTTACGATAAAGAGACTATGTTTTATTGACATTTAATGCAATATGGTCAATGGACCTGCACTTCAAAAAGGATTGTAAATGAGCTGCAAGCATGTACTGAGTGCCAAGAAGATCATATCAGAGCTCCTCCACTCAACAAAGGGTAGATACTCTTACTGGAGCAATTGTTTACAAGGATCCCATGCTTGTTGAGATGAAGAGGCTAGGATTTGCTTGGATGGGTGGAGCCTAGCAGCTCCTAGGAGGCTAGTATTCTCACTGGAGCAGTTGTTTACAGGCATCCTCGATTGGTGCCATCCTTGTTGGAGCAGTGCTGTGTAGGATAAAGAACCAGGAGTGTCTACAGCTTCAACCTCAGGACTGAGCCATCCTTAACGACCGGTACTAGTCTGTAAACCATACCTGAAGCTTCTCCTTCATCAAGTTTGAGAAAATTGAACTCACCAAACTGCCTTTATCATGTTCATGTTTGTTTTATAACTGCAATGATGGCAAGTTGGAATGATGACCCAAAGAAACATTCTAGTTTCCTTCTACAGCTTCAGAGATTCATATGTAAAACTCCAAGTATGCAAAACATTCTTGCTTTTTCACTGGTGCAATTCTAATGACTGTTATTGTGACTTGCATGCAAAATGACTTCTTTGAAGTCATGGGAGAGTGTGCCTTACAATCAGTGTTCTGTTCATTCTGGTGCATGTGCAGCCATCCTGCAGCAGGAGATCAGGTGGTTTGACCAAGACAAGAACACCACAGTAGCTTAGTGGCCTTTGATGATTATCAGTGGATGCAATAGTGGTACAGGCATTGCTGTTGTTAACCAAACACTCATGTTAATTCCCCTTCAAAGGAGACACACTTTCATTGAAGGAGACATTGAGCATTGTATGATTCTTGACACCCAGAACTTGAATGCTTATTTGGGTGAAGCATCACTTTTTGAAGGGTTTGGTGGAGATCTGACAAAGGCATATATGGCCATACAGGCAGTGAGGGATGTATTTCAGACTGTTGCAGCCTTTTTCTCAGAGGAGAAGAGAGTTGGACCTCTTGTACAAGAGTTGGATTCACAGACAAGGAGAGCTTTTATGAGAGGGCAGCTTTCAGGCTTGGGCTATGGACTCTGCCAGTTTCATGTCTTGTCAGCTCCTATGAACTTGTAATGTAATTGTACTCATTGACCTCAGTGAAGAAAGATAGATGTGATGGATATTTCCAACATCATTTGCACCTTCATCGTGCTGCTTGGCACCACACCCATGCTTGATGAATCTCTCTCACTGTGGTGCCTGACATTGTAAGAAGATCTCAGGTACAAACATATGGGGCTCTTGAATCTTCAAAGTCTAGAATTCTAAGACTCACAAGATGACACTCAATCAGATGATGGAAAAGGCATTGAAATCCTTGTTCAAGATTCTTGACCGAGAGACAGAGATAGACCCCATTAGGAAAAGGCAGCAGCACAAGTGAAGGGTATTATTGAACTAGCACATAATGCTTGCTAAATCATGACCAAATGTGATGATGATCTTGAAGGATTCCAGCTGGAAAATGCATGCTGCAAAGAGTATTGAATTGATTGAGTGCAAGTGCCAGTCAAGTGAGCCTTGAGCTTCCTAGCTGTTGGGCTATTTTCATTCCAATTGCATTGCTTTCTATTTCGGACGTCTAATGTTTGCACATCCTGTGTCTATGTGGTTTTTGTTAAACAAATAGTTATTGTCATGTCTAGGAAAGAGTACTTGATTGTGTTGATTGCAAGCTGCCTCTAGAGTCCATGTTTGGAAGAAAGATGGAACCAAAGCTTCTTCAATAATTACAGTGTAGACAACTAAAGCTTTGTCAATCATGGCGGTGCCATATTGCATGGGGTGGAGAAAGATCCTACACTTTTTTGCAACCATGATTCAAGATGGTTGAATCAAAACATCTCCGATGGTCAAGATATTATGGTAAATTGAGGGTAGTTTTGACTTCTTAGATTAGCTATGCCTCTTGAGTGCTAGCACATGACTTAGTCTTCTTCCTGTTGCTTCTAGTGTTGCAAGGGAAACTCAGGATGCAAATGTTTGTATACAGCTTCCCCAAAATTTGGCTTGGATTATTATTTACTCTTGGGCAGACATGCGTGAATAAATTTAGTATGAGTCATGGTAGCTTGTCACTGCTATGCATGATGGAGGTGATGGTTTCACACTTTGAGCATGGCACTCATAAGGCTACAAATACACTCAATCTTGCCTTGTTAGTTTTGGTTTGGTTTTGCTAGTATGGTCAAAATGCTTCCTTTCAAATTGTGATTTTACAGTTCTCAAATACAGTGAGAAACTCTATTCTTTTGGGTCTTAAAAATGTGCTTGATACAGTGCATCCAAGATGGTTGTATATGGAAATGACTATTTTTTATTCGCCAACCATAACGATTGGCCCAGCTGATGATATTTAAATAGTCTCTCTTTCAACACTATCCACATTTCATATTTATGGGTGGGGACCTGGAATAATCAACACGATATGTTGGATGTAATAAACAGAGATACAAGCCCCAATAGGGGGTGTAGGTGGAGATGTTCTCGTGTTATCAAGTTTTGACCCACCATTTATTGGACCACACATTGCTTAGGAAACTTTAGCTACAATGCCTACTTTAGTTGGTTGTCCATGTACACAAATATGTGCCCTTGCGTAATCCATCCTTGAGTACTCTTATAGGTTACTATATTTGAGCTCCATGTTGCTATGCACTACTAGTGATGATCCACCATTTTAATTTTTTCTTATGTTTTCATATATTTATGTCAATGTCAAATTTAATTTAAATTAATATACATTTCATGAACATGAAAACACACATGTTAATTTGTTTTTTTATATCCATGTTGGTGGATAGGAAAAAGGAGTGAGGTAGTTATAAAATGGAGGTAGTTATTAGGAAAGGTGGGAGATAGTTATTATGAAAGTTAATAAGAAAAGTTTTATTTTTCCCCTAAAAAAAACCATCGACTTACAAAAATTTGCACCAAAGATAAAACAAAAATATTGTTGATTGTGGGGGGGGGGGGATGTCAATGTTAATTTTATAGGATGTCAACATCCTATTTTATCAAATTTAAAATTGATAATTTTTCAAGGTAATATTGAAAGATTTAAACAATTTTGCAAGTCCATAATTCTCCTATAGGCAAATGTGAGTATAACTACTTATGGGTGATTACAATTTGAATAACATCGCAAAAATATTTTAAAAAAATTGTACCCTTATCATATTGAGGAAAAAAAAACTTACAATTCTTCAAAAATGGAACATATATTTTACACAACAAAAATATTTTCGTTAAAGATTTAATGAAAGCATTTTTGAATTCACATTGAATTGAATCCTGTTTATGAAGATTGTAGATATTTTGTTTTATTCATAACATGTTTAAATTATTTTTTGAATCCTTCAAATTGCATAATTATAAATTATAAATGTTTTCATCAATAGATTATTGAATAAGCTTCAAGATTATGTTTTCATTTGTAGCATTTGAATAAATCTTGATAAAGAAAATGCATGTTAAAGTTTGAATTTAAAAAATAGTTTCATGTCAAAGATAATAAACTTGAATTTTCATTTCATTTCTCGAAGTGGTTTGGTGGTGAAGACCTTGGTGCACCTCCTCAAGTTTTGGGTTCAAACCTTGATGAATGCGTGCATTAATGTATGTAATGTGTATATACATTGATGTTATCATGTATAAATATGGCATACAAAACATGTATGATGATGGTGAATATTTTCAAAATATTTTGTTAAGAAAATCTAAACCAAATGCAAATAATAATAATTTTAAATCATATGTATTTTTGTCACATCATGTCATGAAAAATTTAAAATTTGTGACCCTAAATTGTTTTTTCTTAAAAGCATGTTACATGATGACGTGTCATTTTAATCCATGTCATATTACCTTGGGACTTCATAATATCCATATCAATTTTTTTAAATTACAAATTACTTAATGCAACATGTCACTATCCAAAACAACTAAAAAACATTTCACTAAATATGTCTTAATCAACTAGTATGTTTTTACCAAGACCATATAAGTAACATATTAGTGAACTTTATCCCATTTCACTAAAAACATAATGGATTTGAGTATTGGAAAAACCCAAGATTTCTTCTTGTAACACAATGATAGAAAACATTAAAAACATAAAGACAAAAGACACTTAGGACATGACTTCCATTGCAAATTTTAGACAATTATGAAATGTTCACAAAGTTGAATGGAATCATAAAAAAGCTACCCAAAACCCACAATTTGACAACTGCTTCCATTCATCATTTTCAACCTAGCACATAACATAAACAAACCACCTCCACATAGGAAAATGTGGAATTAAGAAAAATCTTGGAAGTCCAAGGAATCTTCATCATTGACTTGGTTTTCAAATTCAACTTTTAATTCTACCATCAAATTAAATTCATGCAAATGCAACATTAGTGGGTTTCAGACAACCAATCTATCAATAGAAGGCCAATTATTGTAAACAAATATCAACTTGTCCATATTCTCTATTTGAAAATGACATCTTCGAAGTGTAGTCAAAATGCAACAAAAAAATGTTCTTTGTTTCTATTTGGTTGGTTGGGATGCCAAGTATATGTCATGCCATTATAAAAAACATTAGCAATTTGTTTTGTTCTTTATGCCACTAAGGTAAGACACACTTGTAGTTTTCAACATCAATTGAATACTGATGGAATCCAAAAAGCTCTCTTGACACAAGGTCCATGTAAGTATTTGCATTTGTTGATGTGGTTTTAAAAAGATCTTTAGAGTTGCCTTTAGATTGTAGATCTTCAACTTTTTCAACATTAGTAGGCATCAACAACTTGGTTACTTTTGTTAGTAAATGCAATAAGAATTTTTTTATCATATTCAACAACAATAACAACAACATTTTCATCACCTAAAAATGTAGTAATTAACCACATGCTTTTAAACCTTGGATCAAACATTCAACATATTATGGCCTCTTTTCTTATCAAATGAATGCAAAAAGGAAATAAAAGGTATAAAAACCTCCAAAATTTGTTGTTTTGTGTGGACCATGAATTCCTTTAATTCATGACAACAAAAATCCTCTTCTACAAGGTTATTAGGAATAATTTGGAATGTAGTTCTTTTTAAATATCTTGACAAGTCGATATAACAAATTGCAAAGTGTTTGATTGCAACACTAATCCCTAATTTTGGTTTAAAACATAGTCACTAACAATTAGGGACAAGACTTTCACCATAGCTTCACACACAACCCATGTTAATTTTAGAGATGGTACATGAGATCGCAATGCCACACACTATTGATTATAGCATAGTGCAATGGCATTCCAAAAAGTTAAGGCATCTTGGAAGAATAAAACTTGATTTGCAAATTTGCCATTAACAACACAAAAAATAAAATCACATTCATGAACTCAATAAACCTAAATGAATCTAATCACAAAACTAGAAATTAGTCAAAGAGAAAACCAAAAACTAAAAGTAAATATTGTGAAAGAAAATTGTCATAAAACATAAAGAATGAACTTACTTTTTTTTCATTAGTGTGTTCAATTTTTTCGATTGTAATCTAGATTCAATGCAAGCTTTGTTCCATGCTTGCCTACCCTTGCTTGATTTTTTAGGGCCAAGTTATATAGTTTTGGATGGAAGATGAACCACCTTTACAAATACAAAGGGTAGATCGATAGGCACTTTTTCATCTACATTAACATATTTGCATACTATTGAAAATGCATGCTCAAAACAAGTGCCATCAAATGGATCCAACAAGTCCATATTATTGCATGATACAATAGAAGTTAGGGCACTTGCACACACTTGCAAGTTGGACTTTTCATCTTCAACAAAAGCAATAATTTTATGGGTTAAAGAAAACTTGTCCAATAGTTTCTATAATTTAGGAACCATAGCTGCATTGCTTATGTTTAAAAATTTAAACAAGCTGATGGTGACATGTTTTGCCTCCTAATTAGTTGAAATAAAATTCATCACAATAGCAAAGACATCTCGTGCTTCTTTTAGTCACATCCACAGGTCAAAAGTGTAGGTGGCTAATAAGCAATATCTTATTACAACACTTTATCGCACCTTTATAAATAGTGTTCACCATGCCACCAAATTTTTTTCCCCCCCCCAAAATTTCCATTTGTTTCTCTAACCTTGCCCAATGGCCCTTATAAGCCTTTTAATTCAAGGTTTTTTTATAAAAGATTTTACAAAGTTGCTTCAATGGTGACATTTTGATGGGTAGTCAAAAGCCAAATATAATGCCAACATAACTATTAAAATTATGTACAAAAACACAAAACAATTCAAACCATGTTACGACAAATAAGTTATACTATAATTGAGTTTAGTGAAAAAGAATGAAAAGGAAGCCATTTAGGGAGGCATTGAGTGAGCTTGCCTTGAAAATTTCTTTAAAAATTTAGTGGAATGGTAGCAAGACCCAAATTCAAGTCAAAATTTGGTGACTTTTTGCCATCAAAAAACATTGTTTTAATTATAATGTGTGATATGCCATGATATAAAAAAATGACATGTGATAGCACCAGGAGGAAATGTTATATTGGTCAATTTATGCAACATGTAAAAGTTATAAAATATGATACATATATGGTACACAAGATTTTTGTACATGCCACATTAAATACCTCAAACTATGTTCAACATTTTCCTAATTATATTAACAGAGTTTGCACCCATATTGCAATGACTACATAATCGCATCAAATCCAACACAAAGTAATTTACCTTTTTACAAAATTGGATTCCATTTATCCAAATAAGTAGCATATATGCATGGATGACAATAAATGGTTGCAGAATGTGTTACGAAGGCCAAAGTAAATTTAACTACGTAATTTATCAATTTTTTCAAACATAATGAAATTGAAATAGGACACATGATAAACATGAGGGGTTCAAGATTTATTTTTTCCAATTTTATTGTGTGTGCAATAAGAATTTCTTTTACAAAATCTTATGATTTGAAAAACCAAAAGCTATTGTGTATGTGTAGTATAGTGGTGTATAACACCAAACTATTGTTCCTACTATCTAGATAGGGTAAAATTAGGTTTTGGTTTAGTAAATGTGCACACAATAGTGTTTTTTCAAATGCACTATACACAAAAAATGACCGCTCTTGATTGGTGGACTAAAGTGATTACCAATCAAGTGGTTGCATTTAAAATGATCTCTCACCTTAAGCTGTTCAATTTCTCATGTGTATGGGTTGGGGATGGGAAAACAATTAACACTCTATGTTG
>Ga0116227_10004833_pt1 | contig 28960 bp, 20 predicted proteins | sample S1TSphgellanicum_FD_89693 | JGI IMG/M metagenome (GOLD analysis project Ga0116227, IMG submission 89693) | Host-associated microbial communities from peat moss isolated from Minnesota, USA - S1T2_Fb - Sphagnum magellanicum MG | ecosystem: Host-associated > Plants > Peat moss > Unclassified...
ACCATCTACCTACATGTGTCTTGCCTACCTACTTACCTACCATCTACCTACATGTGTCTTGCCTACCTACTTACCTACCATCTACCTACATGTGTCTTGCCTACCTACTTACCTACCATCTACTTACCTATGTCCTATTTACCTACCTACCTACCTACATATTACTATCTACCTACCTATTTATCAACCTACTTACCTATTATTTACCTACTTATTTTTATTTATTTATCTATCTACTTACTTATTATCTACTTACATACCTACCTATAGTTTAAATAAGTAGGTATGTACATTTAAAAACATAAGTAGGTAGGCATGTGTACCTACCTATCTACCTAGTTAAGTACCTATTAACCTATTAATGAAAAAAAATTCAAATGTTATTATACACATTGACAAAAAATTCGTGGAAATTCAAGGAAACATGTTACATCCATTTGGTATCATATTGTTTTACAAAGTCATGGTGTGATTTGATGGTTAAGACATTGGTGTGGAGCCAAGGAGACCAAGGTTCAATCCCCTTTACCAACATATATTATGTGGAGTATGTATATTTGTATACATACCTTGTACATGTGTGTAAATGTATAGTACCTAGGTGGGTTGTGGATAGGTGGGTAGGTAGGTCATGGATGGGTAGGTAAGTAGATATTATTTTTATATTATTATTTACATTTTTATTTTTACAAATTTAGCTATTTTTTTAATTAGTTTTTTTTGTCTATCCAGTTTTTTGTTCGATTTGACCAATCAAAAAGACCATTTTATGATTAGTCAAAAAACCCACAAATCAAATTGCACCTATTCAAATCAACTTGTCTAGTATGACTAAGTGGTCAAATTAACCAAATGTCAAAATTATTGGTTTTTTGTTTAGTTTTCCAATCAAATAAACCATGATTTCTTGTAGTGTTATGACTTAGATCCATGTGTTGAAATTTGTCACAAAAAACAAACATGTGATATTAGAATTCACTTGGGTAGCATAAAAAAAACCAAAGAACCTCCTCACATCAGACTTATTTTGTGGAATAGGTGCAAGCATTCCAAGGTGTAGAACCAAGATTAACTACAGAACTCATGGCCCAAATTGGCCTAGATGCAAATAGTGTATGTATGAACTTTGTGTCAATGAATATTTTTTTGTTTCCTTGTTTTGTTGAAACTAGTGGCATGTCTCTAATTGTGTCCACATTTGGGCTTTTTATGGGAGTCATACTTTCTTGATGAGTTTTGTATTTCTTTGTCACAATTATTCTTTTCTTTTGATTTTTTCCCATTGTATGCTAGCCAACATCATGAATCTTTTTGTTATTTTGGGATTGGCAACAAAAACTTAGTTCATGGGTTGGTGGTTTGAACTTATTTGTCTAGACTTGCTTTTGGGCATTGATGAAATTGGTGTAGAAATTATGTTAGTCACAAGTTGACACTGCATTGACAGAGGTGGGTTATGTATTTATGCATTTATTTATTTCTGTAAGTTATTTTGTGCATATTCTTTTTGAGTTATCGTGATGTTATGGAATCTAAAATTTCCATAACCATATTAGTGGGTTAGTGTTAATTATTTCAATTTGACTTAAATTGAAAGAATTAAGAAATTCCCTATCTTGATGAAGATACAAGTTGATGGAGGTGGTGCTAGATAATCAAACATTGTGTAGCAAGTCAGGAATTGTAGGAATTGCAGTATTAAACATTTAACATATCCTTGTTGATGTTGATAATCTCTTTGTATCTTATTTTTATGGCAAGGTACTTGAAGGAGGTATGTTGGAGAGAATTACAAGATCATACCAAGTAGTTTAGGACAATGTAACAAAGGAGGATGCAACATTAGCAAATTGTAATGTGACTATTACTCATGTTAAAAGCATGTAGAAAAAAACTAAGAATAACATTGGTAAAAGTAGCCTTAATTACTATGATGTATGCTTTTCTCAAGAAAAAAGTAACCAGCTATTGTATCCCATTGCATAAATTATGTTGTTAGTCCAATTTGGGTAATATGACTAGTGAAACACATAATCATGTACATAAGTTGTGGTCTAGGTTACTTTCTAGTGGTTTCCTACTGTAGATATTATATTATCTATACTGGTGGGATCACAATATTGCAAATGTTGGGTACCTAGGATTTGCTAAAAGTTAAGTCAAAAGCTTGTCAAACTAGATCAGCATTTTGACACTTGAAGATTGATTGTTTAGGGTAGTTTATTTGACTAATTTTCTTTTTTGGGGAATGCAATTAAAAGCTAATTTACTAGTTCTTTGATTTTTTAAAACCATTGGTCAAAGGTTAGACTCAACTCTTTGATTTTTGAAAACCATCAATCAAGGGTCCATATACCTAACCCTAAACCATTGGTTTTTTCTTTGAGAAAGAGAAAATCTCATAAAGAATTCATAATCATTATTTTGGATAAATTTTACTTTAAAAACTTACATTAACATTATACTAAGTGGTCATCATTTTATGTTTGGGCATATTGTAACTTGCATTATATCCTGAAGAAGATATGACTGATCAACGATAGGCTTTGTGTTGTAGTATGGACTTAACTCCATTGATTGCTCCATCAAGTACATTCGCAAATATGAAAGTTCTTGCACCCTCCTTGTTTGTGCAGAACTTATGTGATAAGTAGACATGTGCAAGTTCACCCCTTTGTGAACCTTTGACTAGAAACTTGTTGTTAAATTGAAATATAGTTATGATTAAAACATGGACTAATGGTAGATTGGGATATTGTCAAGTGCAATATTTGAGATCATGTTTTGAAGTAAGTCTTGTTACTCTTTTAAATTGATTCTAATCTTTACTATTTGTGATGAAGATGACAATTATGTTATTTCGTTATGCCAATGCACATTCTTCTTGTGTTTATTTTGGCTTGGCATTGAAATCATCATACAATTAAAATAAGGTTTATGATGTATTTTTCATTTTGAAGGGAGTGTTAAAAGACACTTAAGCTAGAATATTTTTCGTAGAATTGATCATTGATTTAGAACACCTTGAAATTTATCCCCAAACACATCTTTGCTAAGGAAAAGGTATGTTTAATCTTTTTGGTGCACTATGATTGATGCCATAATGCAACTTTTTGTAAATTTGATGTGGCAACACATGCTCACATTGTTGTACCCTCATATAAGGCATTTGATATTTGAATGCCCATTCAATCATAGCATAATGAACCATGGTTCCTTGAAAGGAACATTGTATAGAAGGTCACTTTGGCCATCATCTTTCATTGCACTTTCATCATCTATCAATGTTAATTATATTTTTGTTTAAAGGCATGATTTGTGCAATGTGTTACTACTTTAATTGTAAGTTTTTCTAGTGTCATTTGTTGTGTTTACATAGTATTTCATCTACATCCACTTATATTGTACACAAGTTGGTTTCTATTTCCATAATGTTGTTATCAAATTTATGTGTTTCAATGTATCACCTTAATGTTTAGAGGTCTAAAATTTGGTTGTGTTACATATTGTATTAATGTATCAATGTATCAATATACATAATGTACTAGTGTATTAATGTTATACATAATGTAATAGTGCATCAATGCATTATGTAACAATTTGACAATGTAGAAATTTGATAACTTTTGCCGATTTTTTTTCAGGTTTTGCAAAGATGTCAAATATTGAATCAATCACCCTTTCCTTTAAGATTGATGGGAAGGCAATTGAGGTTACATACGAAGGTTGGACAAAAGTCCAACAATTGATATAGGAATGTAATGCCAACAAAAAAAAAACTACTTGATGCTACAAGAAACATTTTTGATTGATGTTATTGCCATGCATCGTTTTCCAACAAGATTTGACTCAATCATCATCGAGCTATCCAAGGCTATAATCAAGCCTTGGATGAACAAAGTAACAAGCTTGCGTTGAAACCTTGTCCTATGTTCGAATCTAGCCAAGGAAAAAAAATGTGCAAGTTGTAGCTAGAAATATTTCAATGCTTAAAGAAGCGTTTGGGAAGAAGAAAGGATCCAAGAGAGCTCAAAACCATAGGAGCCTAGCAAAGAAATTACACGAATCATCAAGCAAAGAAAAGGTGTGAAATCTCCCTTATTTTGTTTTATTATTGTTTCAACTATAACAAACTACATATTTATCAATGTATTAGATTAAGATATCAATGCATCAAATATTGTTGTATTTATAACATTGTTGTTTCAATGTATCAAACTTTGTGTATCAATGTTGGAGTCAACAAGTGAAAAGGAAACAAACTTTAAGGTGCAAGTCATAAAACAAAGAATTACGAAAAATCACACAAAACCTACAAAGGTGTGAAATCAACCTCACTTTGTATTATCATAGTTTTAGAGATTATAAATTATATATGCATCAATGTAATAGACTATGGATATCAATGTATACAATTTTATGCATTAGGTGGGACACATCAATTTATATGTAATTGTGCATCAAATTGTATGTATCAATATAGGAACCATCAACTGAAGAAAAGACATACTTGGATGACTATAGGGTGAAGTCTACAAAGAGAAAAGACATGCAAAAGCCCAAAAAAATTTCAAAGGTGTGAAATGTTCACTGCATAGTCATTATATTCTTTCAGTTGCATAAAACTACTTATGAATATATCAAACTAATGTAACTTTCAATGTATCAATGTATTGGCATCTATGTATTAATGTATTAAGTAAAATGTATTGTCAAACCATTTTTTTATTCATAATTAAAAATGATTCAATCTTTTTTACATTGTGGAGGGTGCCAAATTTGATGCTTCAATTACAAAACCCAAGGGTATGAATCACACCCCTATGGTGCCCCGTATATCTTCACATGTCCCCAAGGGAAGGGTCATTTGGACCATCCCATCTTCATGTCCTCTTCCCCCTCCATCTTCACCTCCTCCTTCCCCACCTCTTCCCCCATCTACATTTCTCTTCCATCTTCAGCTCCTATTGCACCTCTTGTTCCCCCACCTCCAGTTGTGATTGGAATGCAAAAGAAATTTGTCACATTTGCAAAAGATGTAGTTCTTCCTTCTCCACTTTTAGCACCTACACCTCTCATGGCCTCTCTTCAACCAATAGGTGGGATAGATTGTGGTCCTTCTCATCAACCCCAACTTGCACAACCCTTGCCAACAAAAAAGGAGATGAACTTGCCCAAGGGAATTCCATCAAATGCAAAAAAGGTTTTGGACAAGGAAGAAGTTAAAGTTGGTTGAAGAACGACAGGACCACAATCAAAACTACTAAACTTTTTTAAAAAATGCCAACACCAATCAAACCACAAACACATCCTATAGCTGGCTTATGGTATGTCTTAGAAGGTGGGATGGGGCTTGTCAATTGGGAATGGAAAATCCAAAATCCATCCGAATTTGCTAACACCTTTCAACATTTTATATCCACTTATACATTCACAACAACCCTTCAAGCTATAGTTGGCCATTGGTATTACATTGGGGTGGTATGAATAACTTCACTCTAATGTTTTATTACTTGTAACTTTATTTACATCATACACTAGTATGTTATATCAATGTATTATGTTAAATGTTGATATTAGTGTATAAGGTTACACGTATGTATCAGTGTACCAGTTACATGTATGTATTAATGTATCAATGAATTATGTTATGTTGTATGTATTATTATATGAGCCCCACAATGTGTATCATGAATTGTGAAGTATTTTTCGATTTATTTGTGTATTTTTCCTTGCAATGTGGATGTTGTGGGATAATTCTAAAATTCTTCTAAATTTGTGCGCGGCCTTATCAACAATTCTTTACATAACTTAGCTTGAAATCAATAAGATGCAACCCAATCTAACGAAGTCAAGATATTGATGTCTTATGTTTCATATTGACATGCATTGACAATGTTCGAGGTTGAATTGTCTAAGTGGGATATGGAGGTGGCTCTAATGCGTGTTGAAACTTTGCATACCACATTAGTTTGATGGGAAAAAAAAATGGTCAACGAACCGAAGAAGCATCTTGGGATTGGAATCCAATATGGCAAATACTTGCATCTAATCAACCCATCTTGAAAAAGATGCCAAAGCTCCCTTTGTGCCATGATTGTAAAAGAATTATTTATGTTTGCATAAGTTTGGTTAAATATTAATTCCATCCCCTAATATGAACCATGTTATCTTGCATGTGTAGTTACGGAGGCACACATCGTACAACAATTATTGGTTGGGCTTCAAACTCCAAAGATCCCACCACCTATGTTTATGCAATTATTGAAGTTTTATCTTTTTTTTCATTGTGGGAAAGGAAAAAGTTTCCTTATATGCCCCTTTAATGGTTTGAAGGAGAAAAATCTACAAAAATGGATGTAGTATTCACCCCATGCAGGTAACTAAATCTTACACCTTTTATTATTAGTGTATCATTTTGTCAATGTTTCAGTGTATCATGGTGTCAATGTATCAATGTATCAAGTAGTTGATGTTATCAATGTTTTAATGTATAAGGTAATTAATGTTTTAATGTGTTAATGTTTCCATGTATCAAGTAATTACTATTTCAATGTGTCAATGCTGAAGTGTAACATTGTGTCAATGTATCAGGTAGTTAATGTTTCAATGTAGCAATGTTTTACTATGCCTAGTGATGACATTCTTCATTTTGCACATTAAAATTCTTTAAAATTCTTCAGTTAGCACCTTGTCATAACATTCTTCACCTGCGAATGTTTACCAAATTACACTGGTTGATCTATAGAATTCTTTAAAATTCTTGCTTCTTTGGGCTTCCATAACATTCTCGCACCAAGAATGTCATCACTATGTTACTATGTCAATGTTTTGATGTTATAGTGTGTCAAAGTTTTAGTGTTGCATTGTGTGAATGTTGTAATGTTACAACAGATTAATGTTGTAATATGTTAATGTGGTGATCTATTGATGTATTCGAATTGTTTGTCTATGCATCCAGGACAATTAAAAATTACCTTGGATGCCTTTCAAAGGGTAGGTTGACATGTTTTGGGGTAGTCCAATATCAATCAAGATATCCATCACCTATAACGATAGTTATTTGATCTTGCAAATGGGAAGGGAGAGGATGTAAATAATGAGATTTATAGTTGGTTACTAGCCTATCAAGTGCATGCCTTGAAGGATGTGGCCTTGTTCGATCCAAATCTTTTCTATGATTTATGGCAGACTCAAGCCATTGATAGATGGGAGGAATGCAAAGACAATGCCTTTTATCAATTCTTACATCATTGTGAAGTGTTAGACATCCAATGGGTCCCCCTAGCTATTGGTGAGTCTTTTCCAATGTGCATATGTAAAAAAAATTGTTTGATACATTACATTTATGGTCTTCAAAAATATTAACAATGGTTTGTGATTTTACAAGTCGCCAAACCATTTTCCTGGATGTTGAGATGTTGCATAATAACATCTTTGGAGCTATTGAAGAAATGCGACTTAGCGTGGATATTGAAGATGAAAAAGAACGACATAATGCATTTGAAAAGGCATTTGGGCTTCAGACTCCAATGCCTTTGGATGATAATATTATGGTTGTTCACATAAGGTCAAATTTGTTACTTTTTAAGCATAAAAAAGTGGTACATCGTTGGGCCAAGATCAAACACCCTTGAGTGACTTACAATCATGGAACATAGCAAAGGAATTTGATGCCAATGACTTATTGACCTTTGCCATTTCCCATAGGTATAATTTATTTTTCAATCATATTGTCTTCTTAATGTTTCAGCCTTAATGTATCAAATGATATGTTGAATGAGTTAATGTATTAGATAATATCTATGAAGCATGTGAATGTGTCATCTTTAGTTATTATTAACTTTATTTTCCTTGAAAAATGCAAAGTACCAAAAATGATTCAATCCATCAAGTACAATTTCTTCCCTATTCCCACATTCAATATTTTCTTTTTCATGTGTATTTTGACCTTAATCATGTGTATTAGTGTATCAAAAATGGTCTTACATTGATATTCTATGCTTTAGATGTTCTTCAAAGATTGGGACAACAAATCCCAATGTTGTTTTTCTTGGAAGACAATAACATTTTGAGTTAAGCATTGCAGATTCAGAATTTTGCCAAGTTTTGGAAACCTCAAGCTTGGTTGGGGGGTTCCATGATGGATTTCCTGAATTTTAGCCACCATTTTAATAGCCCTCAAGACATTCGAAAGGCAATATTTGTAACAAATGTTTTGATCACCCCATCTTTGAAGAAGTTATGTTTTGGTATAGGGGTGGTACTAAAGTTATAGAGTTGGAGGCCATCATGGGATGGGCCAAGTTTCACCTATCATTGGGTGGAGGTGAAACAAAATATGACACTATGGTAATACCTTATCATGGTGAGGCACATTGGAGTTTGCTTGTGTTGAAGCCTTCCCACACCTTTCATTTTGACTTCAAGATTGGGGTACATGACTATTCAACATGTGACATTTTTATTCGGTGGATCCATGGGGCCTTATTGTTGTTATGAGGTGTCCATCCTAGTGATCCTACATTTAATGAATTGGTTGAAAAACCAATGTCTAATGTCCTCATTTGTACATAGGTTGGGAATTGGGAATGTGGATATGTTACTTCACATAGCCTTTAGCCAACATCATACACATACCTTCTCATGATTTGATAATAGAAATCGTGCGAAATTAGTTATTTCATGAGTTCGTGTTTTTTGCACATAGATTTCATGCTTTTAAAACACATATGATGCATGTATAAACAAGGTGGAATATTTTCATCCATATTCCACCTTGTTTATATGTGCATCATATGTGTTTTAGAGGCATTGAACCCATGTGCAAAAAAATGAACCCATGAAACAAATAATTTCATGTGAATTTGGAACGAACCTATGAAGCCTATAAATTTGTGATGAATATTTGGTTTATAGGGTAGGTTCGAAGAATCAAACAATTGAAGAACCCAAGGTTGGTTTTCAACACCAATGTTAATTTTGTAATACATTCAAAACATAGTAATTAGAACGTCAATATATACTAATAATCAATGTAATGTGTTTCAAAAAACAATGTACCATTGGATGTATAATTTATCACCTTATGTGTTGGTGCAGATTTTGAACGAGTCATGGAATGCACCATTTGATCCTCCGGAGTATCAAAAGTAGACCATCATGAAGCTTTGTGGAGGAGCTTGAAGTTAAGGACACAAGTCGTGGCTATTTGCCACCATATAGACCATTGGTTGCCACACATACAAACCCCGATAATGATTATACTTTGTTGGATGTGACTGTAGGTGTGTAGAATTCACAAGGCCTTCAAAATGTAGGTGAGGTGGCCTTCAAATGGCAAGAGGATTGGGTGTATCATAAGTAAGTAAAAAGGAGGCCGACTTTTGTGCACAAGGGGAGCCCAAATGGGGATATAGGATAAATTAAATAATTTTTTGGAGTTTCTATGAACTGAAGACTTCTATTTGACCCCATTTTGGTGCTCATGGTTGGGTAGTAACGTGCATGTATATATGATTTTTGTGAATTATTAGTCCATTATATTATAATGTTATGAAGAATGGTTTTTCACTTTAATCAAAGTTTGTAGTCATGAATTAGTTTGTCAATGCAATAGGGTGTTTGTTTATCACTATGTTAATATGAGTGTCTCATTGTACCAATGTGTCGATGTATTAGTCCATGTTAATGTATGAATGTAATAGTGTATCATTGTACTAATGTGTCACTAGATTAGTTTATCAATGTATTAATGTATTTATCTTTCACTAAGTTAATATATGAATGTACTATTATAATAATGTATAATTGTGCTAATGTGTCATTGTTTTAGTGTGTTAGTGTGTTAGTGGATATGGAGGTGTGTTTGTCTATGACTTTGTTATTATATGGATGCATGATTGTATGATTGTATATGTATTAGTGTGTCAATGTGCCAATGTGTTTATGTATTAATGTGTTAATCTTCTAGTGTGTGAATGTATCATTGTAAGAACGTATCTATTTGTTATTTTAATGTATTAGCAAATTAATTCCTTAAATGATTCAATATTTTATACTTTGTTGGATGCAAACAATTTTTTCAAAAGGATTCAAGCTTTTAAAAAAAATTGTTAACTTGAATCCATTTGATAATATCCAAGTTCATCACCTTTGGAATAAAATTCATTTAAACAAAACTTGTGATAAGGTTATGAAAATTGATAAATATGAATAGTGTAAAATTGGGGAGGTTAAAATTGAAGAATGGCTACACTTTTTTTTAATACTATTGAACTACGTACTCGAAGCATCAGTCCATACCATGTCATTGAAAATTAGTGTATTAATGTACCAGTGTACCAATGTTTTAATGTTTTGCCTATTGAAGTGGTGTTAATGATAGTCATTTTTTTGCAATTGGCTTGTGCCCACGAGCCAAAAAGTCCAAGTGTCGTTTGAAGCTAAACCCTTGTCCATCTTCAATTGGTAAAAGCGCAAGGTTTGGGCCTATGGGGTTATGTAACCTAATTTGTAACTCTACCACAACCTTTGTTTGATTGTCTTGTGCATGGTGAAAATCTATCATCAAATGTTCAAGGAAAATTTGATTCCCACTAGCTACATCCACCATATCTAATGCCATGCTTCAAAACTATTCTTCTAAATTGATTTGTATTGGGGTGGTCAACTTATGAATTGATGTAGGTGGAGTTGTCATTATGTGGGGGGGTGTACCCACTTGTGGACTAAGTAAGTTTTTCAACCCACCTTGAGAAGTCCCTTTCAATCATCTACAAAACCGAGTGATTATGCCCTTTGCAAGGTTGGGATGAAGAAGCATTCAAACCTTGAGTTGATGCTTGCAAATGTTTCCATGTTATGCATTGACATAGTTACAACATGCCCAATTTGATGTTGGGTTGTGGATGGTGTATTACAGATGGGTTTCTTTTTATGACATGACATGTGTTGGACCACCATCATAGGAAGGCAATGTCACATTTGTGTCAAGAATCAACCATGCCCCCAACAAGGCCCCAACCACAAAAAATTGTTAATGTTTGTTGTTCACAAACCCAAAGTTCTTGCGTAGACTTTGATACTAGCATTGAGTGAGGACATCTCCAACTAACTCATGGATGCACCTATCCACATAAGGACCAACCAATCTATTTTTTCCTAACTTCAATTGGGCCTTCAATGTCCCATGGTAACTTTCAATTGTAGCATTGGTGTCTTGCCCAACATATGGTAGATTTTGAAATCCAACCACTCACATGTGAGTTTTATGTCACCAATTTTCCTCCATGTATTTCCAAAAGACATTAACTACAACGTATTTGCTAGTGATATATTGTAGCATATTCATTGCCCACATTTCAACACCTACTTTAGATGAACCATCCTTGTCATACATGATGTTCCTTAGTTCTTGTAATACATTACTATATAATGTTGGATTTTTTTATCTTGATACATGCTTCTTTTTGCCATGCTCTTTTCACATGCCACAAACATAAGAAAATGGCAATGTCTAATCATATAGTCCTGCAAGAAAGAAAATGCATTATATACAAAACTTGGTGAATTAAATACAATCAACGTTGATGCATGTTACATCCATTGGGGCAAGTGACATGTATAATAGATAGCTAACAATTTGTTGGATAGAAAAGGGGAAGGGATAAGGATTTTGCTTGATGCAGTTGATTTCCCCTTGGGCACAATCAACCATGAAAACATTGGGATGCCATGATGGGTGAGTATTGTGAATGCTTTCATTCAAAGCGTGCATCCATGGTGTCAAATCCTTTTGTCAACATCATGATGTGATGCAATATGCCATAGGAATGCCATTGTGCCATTGGTCAAACACCATCATGGTATAAAGGGGGAACTACCACAATTCACCATAGAGATATGTCAATTAAACATTGACAAGAGATGTAATGAATGATCTATTAACAATTTCAAATTTCTACATGTGTTTTTTTTATGTATGTTGATTTCTCCTATTAATGTTTTAGTGACATTAGACTACACATATACTAGTGTATTATATCACATGTGCATGCATTATGTATCAGACATAATGTATCACCTTTTTTTCATTTGTCCCAAAGGTTACATTAATTACAAAACCTCCTTGGTGCCCATGTCCAATCATCATCTCCCTTTGCCATAACGTTTGGATACCTAGAGTGAAAAACATGTTTTGGCCAATGAGACCACCGTCCACCTCTACCCCAATTTCTTGATAGTAAAACATTGAATTGGTGTTTTGTTGAACCCACATACACACACTTTTTGAATTGTTTTTATGTAGTTGGTATGTTTTTTGAGCCAATTTCCTAGACAACACCATGACATCTTGCTTAATTAGGAACATGTCTTTATTTAACTCACATGTCCCTAACATGATGTTCTTCACATGCTGCCTATGTTTTGCCATAATTTGAGACATTATGAGTTCAAGCCTTAATTGTTCCATCACAAAATCCTTGATTTGTTCTAATAAATGGGCACAAATGTAGATTTATCACCCATCTTTAAATCCCCATGGACATGTAGACCATTTTGATTAACATGATTTCATTGAATGAAACATAACTCTAATACATGTTTGAGCAAATTCAATGTTTGAATTCAATTCTTAGCCACCCCATTTCTTCCTAGAATTTTGTGTACCCTTGTGGCGCATCCCTGATGGGATTACTTTTCCATTGATGTCCAATTTTTTGGGAACTGCATTGTGGTTTTGTGTATTATCCTTCACAACATTCGTGAAATCATTGGGACCATATTGACATCGGTACCTACAAACAACTAACCAACCAATTTTGTGCTACTTATGAACATATATTGCATTAAAAAACAAACAATTAGTCACATATTTCATGTTTACAGAATAGTAAAATTAATTCATTAAATGGTGATCATCACATCTAAACATGTATAATATGTATGCAAATGTTGGTGTAGAAATGTAATAGAGGTTAAAATTTGAACCTTGAAAACTCAGAAGCACTATCTATCTGTAATTGTTGCAAATCATTGTCAAGGTGGATGATGTGTTTTTTGCAAAGAAAGTGACATCGTCCACCATTTTCACCTTCTTCACCAGTTATGAAATCAAACATTCAAGTTGTGGGGATGAATGCAACCTCAACAAGGCAAGGGCCTTATTGCATCCTATTGTATTGAATGATGACTTCCCACAACAAATCTTCATGACCCATCTAGTGGTGTTTGAACTACATTTTCTAATGCTTGCAGTTCAACTTGATGGCCATGTTCATACAAGGGCAACTTCCCCTCCATGCCTATAAAAACCATTGTAAAAGATATTAGTTTCTATGAACCTTACATTCAAATTGTAATAATCAACATATAATGGGTTAAAAAATGGTAAATCTTTGACTTACATAGAATTAGGTCACAATGACATGAAAAATTTGTAAAAATGTCAAAAGTGTGCTCCAAAACACCCTTGGAATAACACAAGAAGATCATGTGAAGAAAAAGTTCATGTCAAGTTTTGATATGCAAAAGCTTGAAAAATGTGACCCCAAACCTTAATCTACAAAATAATCCTCATTGGAAGTTCAACATATGTTTATAATAAACTAACAAATGCAAATATCAACTATTTAAAGTCAAAAAGTCGCGGGAAATGTGTAACTTGTGTCAATTTTTCCCATATGCAGATAGTTCTTTTCAAGTGTCAAATACTAATAATACACTCATTGTATTACTCACATCACATGTTAGTAGCATAGTGGTGCATTTTGGTTTAATTAATTAATTTTTGACTTTACCCATACACTTTGAAATGTGACAACCTTTTGTCTATTTATTTTGAAAAATTTCTCATTCTTTCTATGTTTAAATAAACTATAAAGTTTTTAGTGTATCAATAGATCATAATGTATTAATAAATCTTTAGTGTATCAGTGACATATGGTTAATAATAATTAATTATAATTGAAAAATGATTATAAATGTATATTAGGTGTCAAATTTTCATATGTAAAGTTTATTTCTCAAATGTGAAAATATGTTTATGATACATTCAATGTATGGCCCACATCACATCTTGATAGTAGATTAATAATTTTTAACAAAATTAACAATTGTTTTACCTTACTTATAAACTTGGAAATGTGGTAATCTTTTGTCCATTTATTTATTTTAAAATTCGCTCTTTTTATGTTTAGAGGAGTTGAAAAAGTTTTAGTCTATCAAAAGATCATTAACGTATCAACACATCACTAATGTATCAAAAAACATTTAATGTATCAGTGACATATGGTTAATAATAATTGGTTATTATTGAAAAATCAGTAAATGTATTCTAAATGTCAAATTTTCATATGTAAGGCTTATTTTTCAAGTGTGAAAATATGTTTATAATACATTCAATGTATTGCTCACATCACATCTTGATAGTAGATTATGGGTTTTTTACTAAATTAATAGTTGTTTTACCTGACCTTTAAACTTGGAAATGTGGCCACCTCTTGTCCATTTATTTTGAAAAAAATTCTACTCTTTCTATGTTTAGATGGGTTGAAAAATCCTTAATGTATCAATAAATCCTTTGTGTATCAAAAAAATGGTAAATTATAATTAGTTATGATAAAAAAGTGGTGTTAAATTATGCTAGGTGTCAAGTTTTCATATAGTGATACATATTAGTAATACATTCAATGTATTGTTGACACATGTGTCAACAATAAATTGGTGGTTTGGTACTAAATTAACAATTACTTTACCTTACCCAAAAACTTGGAAATATGATGATATCTTATCCATGTATTTTCAAAATTTAATGTACTAATATTTTTTGATACATTAACAATTATAGTATAGTAAACAAACATTTAGATGTTCATCTATAAAGTTTTTTATGCATGTAGTCGTTTTGAAATTTTCCCCACTCTTCCTTACACAATACATATGTACCATAGGATTTATGTTGATGATATAACATGATGCATGATGACATAATGCATGATGGAATATGATGCATTGATACATTGCCATTTTGATACACAACAAAGTAAAAAAAAATAATCAGTACTCCCTGGAATATTTACTGCTAGGTAAAGAGATGATTTTATTAACAATTACCCTGTTTTCACTCACATGCACACCATTTTCACTCTTGGGCAGGATGCCCCTGACTTCAAAAAGGTACTAATGTAGGCACCTGGTAGGCGCCTGCCATCAAAACCTGGCAATCATTTTATGCTGGGGAATGAAGTTGGGCCTGACAATGTGGGATGAAGGCAGGCAAATAAAGCATGTTCAAGTTGGTATGACAATTGCTATAATTTTTCTCGTAAGTTTTTGATCTTGTCAAGGATCACCAGCTCTGGTTCTTTTAATATTTCAGACTGAGAGAACCACCAGTTCCAGCTCTTTGGAAAGAAAAATCAAATGAAAAGAACCTCCAGAATCTGGCTATTTCTAACACCCAAGGAACTGGCAGTTTTCAAGAAAGAGCCAGTAAAGAATGGGTAATTACAAAACTGATTATTTGAATTTTTCTTTTCAAATTTTTTGAGAGCTCTGCTTAAATTGTAGCACCAATTCTTTGAATCTTTTATAATCCCAGTTATGAACCATAAAAACAACACTGTTAACTGGCACAGGTTCCTTCCTGTCTTTTGTTACAGCCTAGGACTGGTATGTACATAGGTTGATAAGGGTGGGTGATGAGCAGCAAATAAACAGGCTGAGCTTTGGGACAGAATGTCACGCATAATGTAAGCCACCTTATCAGCCATAGTGCAAGTTCACCCACCCGTTCCAGAAACAGTGAAGTTCCTAGCACAGAAACAGCTCTTACAGTAACAGGAGAACTTCATAGTTTGTGGGTTTGGCACATACCACCCCTGCTTGCCAAAACAGGCCATAGCAATGTAAGCTACCTCATGAGGCTGCAGAATGATATCAACATAGTATAGGAAATAGAGCTCCAGGCAGGCAGGCAGTCCCGGCCAGTAAAGTTTGGTGCAGAATCATCTCCCTTCATGTGCAAATCTTATTTAAAATACAAACGAGTTCACAAACTGAAGACATCTGGCTGACTCTGACTCTGATCGGATCTCAGGCTGACCACTAAAAGTCACCCAAGACTTTTGGTGAGAAGTAAAATGTTAAACTTTTACAGGAACACCTCTAAAATTCTCTCAACAATTGGCCACATCAGCAGCACCTACAAGATGAACAGGCTTGATGGGCTCATCAACCTGTAAAGAAATAACCTCATACTATTGCCAACCAACAACTGATTTTGTTTATTAGATATTGGGATTCAGGTTGTAGTCTTGAAGGGGCTCCAGTTAAGTCAGCTATTAAAGTTTGTAGTGAGATTCAGAGAATATCCAGCCTGCCTAATAGATTTCGAAGTATGTTGTATACCTTTCATCTTGGTATGCACTAAGAGGCGCCAGAAGAAAATTGCGTGATCCACCCCTTGCCACAAAGCTTACTGGATGGTAGGATGCAAACCCTTCCTCAATAGTGAATGTGCTCATAGTGTCAAACCTGGTATCATTTTCTGTATGTTTGCATCTTAGAATCACATGAATGCCTTCTGATTCTCCATCATTCCTTGATGAAAGGAAGCAGCCAGGTTTACTCACAGCCTCAAATGAAACCGTATATTTTTCCTCTGTGAGCCCTGGACACACAATGAATACAGCATCGGCAGCTTGGAAGTCTGACATCCCTTTGTCAACTGTCTCAGGCTGAGATGTATGAACTCCAGATGTGAATCTTTGGTCTGGTGTCTGAGCATGACTTAACTGGTTGACCACCGTCACAATGCTGTTTTCTCCATTGTGAGCCAGATATCGACCAGGCTCATTAAAAAGCTCAAAAGAAACAACCTTCTTGTCGATTTGGAAGGAGCTGTTACCTTTATATCTGAAAATTGATGATTCTTGTGGCCTGTCATTGACCAGTGGAGTTGCCAACCGGAATGTGGAGAACCCTGCTTCATCCGTCCCCTCCAAAGGAACAGGACCCATGATTGCAGACCCATTCATGTTACAAATGCAAAGCAGGGAGTTCTCTTGTCCAATTACATGGGTTTGCCTGAAAGAGTACAGTTGTGTGCGATATTCTGATGGAATGGGTGTAATCCACTTTGACAACATAACAATATCATCAACTGGCCCCAGCCTCAAATCACCACTGCTCAATCCAGCCATCACAAAGGGACCAAAAAGTATGGCATGTAAAGTCGAGTATTTATCTCGATTGTCTGTATGTACACACAAGGGGAAAATCATTCAAATTGTCCATGCATCACACTAGGGATCCCCATGACTCATCTAAGAGGGCCAGTGAGGGCAGATTGAAATTTGAACCTGTGGTGGGTTCTGAAGTAACCAAGGAACATCTATCCCACCATTCAGGCATATCATCATTCAAGAAAACTGCAATTATTTCATTGACACTGCAACCACTTTGGACAACCATGGGAATATGGGTGAGAACTATAGAACAACCCCCTCAATAAGCATGGGATCAAGAGCACAGGGTGCGGGGTCTGGGTCTGAAGTTTGAAATTAAAATGTTGAGGTTTACAGAATGTAGTTCCCAACCCACAGAAGATCCAATATCCTACACATGTGCCTTGCTCAAATTCACAGACCATGCAGGTTTTTCTACACCTCACAGACTGATTTCTACAAATCAAGTGGACTACATCTTGAGCTTTGCAATAGATAGTAGTATGTCTCATGTATAATAGAAAAATACCTTGAATCCTCTCCAACATCAACGTCATAGGAAGCACCAACAAAATTATGTCACCCGGAGCCCACTTTCGCACAACAGTCAGAAAGCTCCCTTCAAAAGAACCAAATATAGAGAACATAACAGTTACAGCTGCTAACATGAGATTCTTAGGCATGGAAGATGGTGGCTATTGCTTAGTGCTTGGTTCCTCAAAGCAGATGCTTACGACAATCACCATTTTGTCAAATGTGGCTAATCCATAAATTTCTATGCTCTAGACATGACAACTGAAACCCATTGATCAATTTTGCGGTCACCATATTGCAAAATATGTGCAAAATATGTTACACTTTTAAGAATCAGAGGTATTTACCTGGAGGTGGAATTTGCAACTGCTTGCCATTGAGTGATGCACTCCCATGTGAAGCAGTTGTCCATGAAGGAATTCGTATATGTACCACTGCTTCCTTGCTGGTAGCTTCATGAGCCAAAATTTCAAACTTGACATGAATACTAGGGTCTTCTGATCTGATGGGACCAACTGACTGTGCAAGTAAGATCCCTGCCTCATCCCAGGAAAACTCACTGCTCACAAATTGAGTCACATAAAGTGCCAGCATGTTGTCTTCTTCAAAGTAGATGGAGTCGCCCAGTTTTGCAAAGGATTCAATCCCTGAATACCAACTAAAAACAGATAAATAACAGTCATGAGTATCAAGATATCTAAGGGAAGATCTAGTTCAAATTAACTATAAAACTAGCAATATGAACTCACTTGTTCATGGACAATCGATAGTAACATGTACTTTTCTGTTACAACTTATGCACTGACTTCATCAGCTACCTACAGTGAGTACAGGCCAGCATAACTACTGGCTTGTATACTGAGCTTGTGTCACAAGTCCAGAAACATACTCAGCCAAAGAAGGGAAACAACAGAGAAAAGGGAAATAAAAAGAGGCGCATGAGGAAGAAACAACAGAACAAAGCAGACAAAAGGGAGAAGATGAAAAAATACCAAGTGGGCCTCAAAAAGCTCTTGACTTACAAGACTCCATACATAATCATTCAGAAATCTCAAGAAATTGAAATTCCAAAAAGAATTCTCTTCATTCAGCAAACCTCTGGTCCGATTTAAAAGAGCCTTTACAGGGTAGCCTTTAGCCAGAAACAGATAAACTTAAGAAATGTTACTACAGACATCTCTAGAGAGTTGAATTGCAGACAATGTCTAAAGGTCCACACATGTCAATTCTAGAGTGACCCATTTTCATATATTCAATGGTTGAAATTGCAGGAGCACAAAACTTAACAGGCAAGAAAAGTGAGAATACAGAAGAAATTGAAGTGTCACCTGATCCATAACAGCACCAGAATGAGTCAAATTTGGTACCCCATCCATGGAAACTTTTTGCCTTTGATGTTCCTGGGCCCAATGGAAGCATATATATCATCACTCCTGCCTGTTGACCACGCTGCAGCCCCATAACTCCATTCAATACCATCCTCTCATAATAGTCTGCATATGGCACTGCTTTCGTCCATCGGAACAAATTTCTGGTAATCTGCATCCAACCATTCATGGCACATTGAAAATCTCAAGAATTCTTTTATCTGTCCAAAAAGCAACAAATTGATCAATGGTGGTACTCAAAGAGGATCCTGGTGCATGATATCCAAGGTTTCTGCATGGGTGTCTACCAACTCTGTATGACCAAAAGGAAGACAAGAATAGAATTACCTTGAGCATGTTGTAGGTGGTACAGAATTCCTGATTTTCTGTGCGTAAAGTATCACCCTGCCTCATTGGATCTATCCTGCTCACTTCCCCAGTCCCGACTTGTTTTTAATTTCTACACACTGCACCAAACACCTCTTCAAACATCTCTTGAATTTTTATTATTCCCCTGATTATGGTAGTCACCAAAAACTGATATATATGAGACCTCTTTCCTTATTCCAAACAGGGGAACCTGAGGAGATGTCAGGAACTCTATACAGGCCATATATAAAAGAAGAAGCAAGAGAGTGAGAGTTAGTAATGGCAGATATCCAAAAAATATCCTTAAAATTTGAGAAGGACAATGTAAAACTGAAGCATCCATGCTCTATCTGAGGCCTTCAATTTCAAGAACCAAATCGAAACCCACCAAAATTCGCTTACAGATGTGCCCCCAGTAACATAGCTGTGCGAGGAATTGACAACTTTCAAAAAGTACTCTGCTATAGTCTGCCAAAAACACCATGTTAATTGACTTTTTAACCAAATTATTGCACACAATTTGGGTGCACTGTAACAACATCTCCAGAGTTTGCAAGCAGTATTCTGTGTAAAATAGAGGAACAAATATCGGAAGACCAATATACATTGTGATGTAATGGTACCTTGTAAAGCTCATCGCCTGTCACTTCATAGCGCATTTGAGCACCAACAACAACAGGAATATGAGTATTTGAGTGGAATCCTGAAAGATTGTCTGTCTGCACCCATCAATATGCACAGTTTAATTTGCTCCTAATCAACCAACTACAGCTTTCAAATGGAAGGCATTCACTAGTTGCTTAGAATTGATCTAAGGGTATTGCAAGCAGTAAATTTTTGCCAGCACACCAGAATGGAGTGCACATACCTGCATGATTAAACAACATAAACAATCATTTAGATCTGCAGTAGATTATAAGGACTTCATGGGGGAAGAAAGCCTAGGCCTCCATGGATTAGGAAGATTTATCTTAACTGCCAAGTGCTACTGGCTCCAGTTAACTAAAAGAAATTCTGCTAGTATCTTCTACTTAAAAAAATTTAATGCTTCTTAATCTGATAAACTTTTTGACATCAAGGCAATTTAACTAAAGTGCAGCAGAATCTGAGGTCTGGCAATTACATCCCATGAAGGGAAAATTAAATGAAGAGGCCAATTAGATCCTCTAAGGAATAGGTTTCTGGTTTAATAACAATTGTGACAATACAAATACATGTGCAGCAGGACCCTGGAGGCTACAAAACTTATGATCCCTGTGCAGTCTCCCCACCATCTGCAACAGAACTTGCTTAAGAAATCACTGGTGGAATTACATGGAACCCTTGAAGCCTCATGTATTCTCAAATCAACCTTTTATCCACCATAATTCAAAAGACTAAACCACGTCTGACAACTCTCTCCAAAACCCTCATAGCAGACCTGAACACAAGTAGAATATCAGTGTTGAAATCTGAATTTTGACAGCTGATTTTGGCTTTCAAAACTCAAACTTCCTTACAGGAAAAGGTGCTAATGGAATACCTGAAGAGCTAGTGGCCCAAGGAAGCATGGTTTGTCAAAAAGATGAGCCAGCTTCAAATGCTCTTTGTCCCCCTGCATACAGAGTAAGATGGTTCCAAATTGAGAGCCAGAACTCGCACAGACAATTTGTGACCTTGGATGGTTCAAAAGAACAGCTTGTTTTATAGTCTCAGACACATCCAAGTAAAAAAATGACACATCTTTGGACATGGTTGTTTTCCAAATAGAAACAGGAATTCAATCTCCAAACTGCAGTGTTAACTGGTTTTCACTGTTAGATAGACAAGCATCCTCAAGAACTTGATGTCTGAAGTGTACAACAAATGAGGTAAACAACCCTTTGTGCAACTCCAGGACCTGTTACCTATCACAAGGCAGCTACAACTAATCAGTAGTGCCATATGCAGCTTAATATAAGGTGATACTATAAAAATGTGACATGGTCTCTGCAGCTCATGAGACATATGAATCCACCACTACTTTGAATTTCTGTGAATGCATGTAGAAGTATAGAAGACTCTGATGACTGAAACTTGGAAAAAAGTTCTTCAAGCCAGACTACCAGGCCTTGAAATTTGATGGTTCTTTTCAACACTCCTTGACTCTGAGACTCTTTGCAAACAGAAGCTTCAAAGTTTTTTGCTGAAGAAAAAGTAGAGAACAAGTATGCGGGCTTACCGTGATACGATAAAGGCGGTAGAGAACATCATTCATGCCCCCAGTTTCTTCATTTAGAGATCTCCAGTGCCTCTCTATTGTAAACTGATTGATGACAGCCTCCACTCTTTTGTTGAAATATTTTGTCATGGCCATTAGCATATCCAGTGCATGCACATTCCCTATGAGGGTATACTGATCTAATAACCCTGCCATGATCTTTCAAGCCAGGAGACACTGCTACTGGTCAATCACTCTCAGTTTCACTAATAGGTTTCAGCCAATGTTGATTAACATAGTATGGAAGGGGAGCAAACAACATCCAAAACATGCATATTGGGCAAGACAAGACCTTGTGAATGGTGTAGTAAGGGGCCCACACAGGTCGAATTGATTCAAAGCGATCAAAAAACTCAGACGGAAATGCTGACAAATAGCCTGTCCCCAATTTTGTCTGGCATTCTTCCAAAGCTTTCACCAGGGTGTTCAACTTTGCTAGAAGCGCCATGTTATGCGTACTAGCCCACATCAATGCTGCTGCACTGAGATAATGCCCTGAAGTTTGATGGAAGAACAAAACCAAATTTCAAGAAAATAGAGTAAGTGCATTTGTTCCAATGTGCACCATCAAGTCTACTGGATTATGGTAGCTTAACATTCCAGACACATCAAAAAACCCCTTGTGCTCTACGGTAGTTTAGGGTTTAAGCTTTTCTTACATTGAGCAGCAATTTATGGATTGTATACATAGCCGCATTCAAAAACTCATCATCATGACGACATGTAGCCAAATGAGCAGGATGTTTTGCACCAAATGGCACATCCTACAAATTAGCCATTGACTATCTCAACTATGATGGTTCACTGGTTCAAACAATTATCCAGATTGCAGGAACATAGAGTGTATTATCTTTCCAAGGTATCATGGGAAGCGCTGGGAGCATTGTTACCAATGTTACTGTGAATAGGATGACTGTAGGCCCTGGGTAAAGAAATACTCTCTAGCATCAGCGGTAAAGAGGCATTCACTCACACTGGGCATGATTCTTTTCCATCACAGGAACAAGGAACATCACAATTGTGCACAAGGGAATTCCTCACATACAGACTCAAACAATCAATAAAACGCAGAGAAGAACCACTGTGAACGACTACGATACTATGATTCCATCACAGGAACAAGGAACTCACCATGTGCATAAAGGAATTCCTTACACAGACACTTCAACAAACGATAAAAGGCAGATAACGGTCACTGTGAACGGATGTGAAGCTAGGAGCTATGTTGGGCTTAGGGTTGAAGATTGACCTACGAAGTGGCCACGAAGCTCGGATGTAGGGGATTCCCAACCTCCATAAGGCGTACCAGGAGCTTCCAGTCCCGCAGTCTTGCGAAAATTCCATACCATGCGGTCCACATCTAGCATTAACAAGTACTGAAGGTTTGTTTCCTGAGCTACTGCCTGTGGCGAACCCGGTGTGAGTCTCACATTGTGCAATGAAACTTCTTTCAAAATTCCCTTAACCGTTCCATTCTGTGATCTAGACCTGCCAAACTTCACGTCCTGATCTTGTCCTACCGAGAAATCCCCTTGGAGAGGCTTCTCCGAAAATGATCTTCTCAGTTGCGGCAACAGTTTCTCCGCACTGCTCTGCTCAAGTTCTTGAAAACTTGAAAGAGCCGCCTCGTGGAGAGATGACTCCACTGATGTGACCACATCTGTTTTTCCTAGGTTATCCAAACTCGCAGAAGCGTAATGAAGCTGCTGCAGTGGAATGCTACGTGCACGTAGGGAATGAGAGAAGTATTCCGTTGGAATGTTGGTACACTCTTTGGCATGCAAAAAAATTATGCGAGGTAGCCATAGCCACAAAATGAGGAAGCAGACGACTGAAGCTGGGAACTGTGCCATCTCTGTGTGTCTGTGTGTCTCAATCCTGGGATCCAGAACCTCAATGAAAGACGAAAATTATACCGAGAATTACGAACTCGATGCAGCCGATATGTTCCACATTCTCCTAAAGCTTGGATGGCAGTCAGCACAAGCAAAACTTACACACACAAGAAGAACATGCGCTTCGCATTCCGTCGCTCACGTGGGGCGTAGCTTTGCGCATACAAGAGCTTTAACATCCCTCTTTACTTACAAAACCCGCAAAGCTTCAAATGCACGCAAGGCTTACGCCAAAAGCACGTAGAGTGTAAACTAAAAAGTTTGGTATCCCTACATTTTAGGGTCATGTGAAGTCCATTATAGAAACATTTGTCTGGTAGAAGGGAACTAATTCAATTGGGCTTCTCCCATGCTGACGTCCATGTGCTTTCAATTTAGTATGTTGAATATTTATCATCATAAATGTTATGATGAGTGTGATTTTATTTCATTGCCCTTCAGGGTAAAAAGACTAGGAACGTACAAACATTGTAATGAACCCAGAAGAGGCCCAAAAGTTTAGTATCCTTACATTCTAAGGTCATGTGAAGTCCACTACAGAAACATTTTCTAATATAATGGGAGGAATCACTCCAGCTTCTTCATGCTAACATATCCATGTGTCTTCAAATTTAGAATGTTGAATATTTATCATCATAAATATAATGATGAGTGCAATTTCATTTCATTGCCCTTTGGGGTAGATACAAGAGAAACGCAGAAACATTTTAATGCACCCAAGAACGGGTCAAAAGTTTGGGATCCCAACATTCTAGGGTGATGTGAAGTCCACTATAGAAACATTTCTGGCATAAGAGGTTGATTCAATTGGGTTAGGATTCACTTGGGTTTCCGCTACATGCTAAAGGTTCATGTGTTTTCAATTTAGTATGTTGAATAATTATCATCCTTATGCAATGTCATTGAAAGGGCAGAGCACCATTATTATGTGTGACAAGTCACTTACTTGTACGAGAGGAGACGACAACACAACTTATGTGTAAGGTGGTGATGACACGCTGCCATCCTTTGGTGAGGCAGAGAGGATAATGGGCAGGCTTTTTTCTTAAGGATATTTTGAATAAGGTGGGTATCATTATTGTAACTGTGGTGCACTTATCACATGGGTCGTGGGTCACTAGGTATCATTCTGTCAACTGTGATGGACTTCGGACAATATTATAAATATTGAAAAATGAGAACCCTAAGCTAATTAAAGGTTGAAAAAATATTAATAGCATGAATTAATTAGTACAATGGACAGGTTAATGGTTAGATAGAGTACTAATAACATTTTAGGTGGAGTAGTATTGGTTATGAGCGCTTTTGTGAAGTGGATGCTATTGTGACAATTGGTTCCTGAATTCCATCCCATTAATTTTGCAAGGCCCATAGGTTTATTTTGCTTCTTGACAATTTTTCAGCAATAAGAAAAACACTAGTATTGAAGGCCTAGGGTGAACTAGCACCTTCTACTGGTACCTTCACCTTCTTGACTGGGTGAGGCCTCTTATTAGAGGTTATATTTAACTTGGGAAGTGTTACATTTAGACTCAAAGACCTCTTAATATAGTCCACGGAGTCAAGATGAGATATTTATATCAATGTTTAAAAACAACCCCAAAAAGCTTTGGGATTACCATGATACTAGTGTACTAGGTGTTTGGTTCACCCAAGATAGATGCCCTCCAAATACGCCAAAAAATAAAATAAAATTATACTGGTTCTTTACACTTGGGCAACCAGCAATTGCAATGAATTGATTACTTTGGACCTTTGGCTTTTCTTTAAGTATCAACCCACACAAATCCCAAGGCTTTGCATTCCACAACTTCAAGCACATTTTCATTCAAATAATATAATATACTATGAATGTCCTTATTGCAATGCAACTTCAAAAATATGATGTAGAATCATAAAAGCTAATTGAAAGGATTTTGGAATAGAAGCTATCCTTAATCTTCATATTATGTTTACTTATGTTTATTTAAATTATGTTTGTCATTTTGGGTTTATCCAAATATATTGATTCTCTTAACCCTTTTTGACATTTGACCAAAATAGTCCCAATCCGAAAGTGGACCTACTTGTAGAAACATGCCTAAAGATCATGCAAAATCTTTGTTGGGACTATCTTGGTTGAGTTGTAAAAGACTTCAAGCTGAATATTTCAATTTTGATACATAAAATTTGGATGAGAAATTGAAAATTTTCACTATTGAAAGTTTACATCTTTTTAATTTTAAGTAATTTTCAAAATTGCAAGTTTTTGGAGACTTGGGTTGAAATGTTATACTCCATTTCTATTGTAAAATTTTTGTGGTGGATAGAAAGCATGTAGGAGTCATGTGAAAAAAAATTGCCCAAAAAAATTTGAAATGAATGCATAATGAATTGTCAAAGTTGACCATCCAAAAGAAGTTTTTGAAAAAAAAAAAATTTTCATCCTTTTTGGGGCAAACAAAAATCTTGGACAATTTGGGATTGTGATAAGAATAGCACTTCATCATTTTATTCAGCTCCTAGTTTCAAAATGATGAAAACATTGGACCAACACAACAAAACTTCTTATGACTTTCACAATATTGTTGCACAAAGCTGCCAAAGCTTCCTATCATGCTAAGGAGCTCACAAAATTATTATAACGAGCAATTAGAAATTTAAAAAACTCTCATTGCAAAGCTGAACCCTATTCAATGATTGAGCAACTACAACCCATGTATGCTAAATTTTGAAACCATTGCTCCCACCTAAGAATATTAGGGTTTGGAAGACCAAATTGGTCTTCCGTAATGTTTAAAGGTTAAGCCATGTTTTTCATGAACCTAAAGATTTTGGAAAACACATTATTAGTTACATTATGGGAATTTTATTAAAACTTACACCAAAACTAGATGTGACATTACAATATTTTCATGGTCAGCTTAAATATGATTTTACATTGTCCAAAATGGTGTTTCATTTTGCAATTGTTAAAAACATCTTGAACATCTCATCTTTTGAACAATCATTGTTAACTTGTCATTAATCACAAATATAACTTTTGTAAATATTAATTAATTAATTATTAATTACATTCTTAATGACAATTAATGAGACATATTAATCATGTATTAGATACATATTTGATCTTTGTATGTGTTAAATAATTTTTTTATTAAATATTAACTAACTAATTATTAGTTCAAATGTTTCACAAACTAACAACAAGTAGCACTTTCACAACTTTTTTTATGGTTTACAATTTCAATGGCCATGCAAATGATAACCATCATATAAAATTTAGTTGCGTTCAACTATCTATTTGTTTTAAACAACATGTCATACTTAAAAACTAGTTGTTACAATAATACAAGTCTATAGAACCCAACTTTGAAAGGGTTACCATATTCTTTCCTTTTTGCTATGAAAAAGCTTTAACTGTAAGTATATATTTGTTGAATATGTGTTCCTATTTGTGAAGGGATGAACATCAAGGACAACATTGAATTTGTTGCAAAATTAAATGAGGGTCTTGACCATTTTGGGTTCATGATAATTCTTATATTGAAAAAAAATGAAAGATGTACAATGGGTTGCTCCGTTTGTAAATTATTTTTCACATATCTTAGAAGAACTTAGACTCAAAGTCCTTATACTAGTGTAAGAGTAGATATCCTTTGATATATTGTGAGTATTCACTAGTTGTGTATTGTTAGGAATATTAATATATTACTAATATCCACTATTGTTGACACTCCCTTTCCTTTACTAGTGTTTTGTACATGTAAACAAAAATAGTGTTATGGTTTTTTAAGGTTTGTTTGGGTAACCTTTTGAAACTTCTTATTGATAGAACCATTATTTTATTATGTGTTGATACAAATTTTAAAAGAATTACATAGTCTTTTGAAATGATTATGTGGCTTTGACCCCAAAAAGTTTCAAATCTTTTATGATAATATCAATTTGTTTTATAATAGTTGCGAGCATCATCTTTTGGTTAGTTTCCTTCTTTAAACTTCTTTTTCACTTTTCCATTTTGTTGTTTTATGACAACATGTTGCATTCCCTTGGGTGTTGCAAGTTGTTTTTACATGGTTTGTTGTCCTAACTTGGTGGCCACCATAATGTTGTCTACCTTGTTCAATGTCACCATGAGGTAAACTTGTCTTTCTTTTGAGGTCCCCTTGAACTAAAGTTGCATGGGTAGCATATTTAACAAACATATTAAATATCTTCTAATGAGCTTTGTTGAGGCTTGTCTTTTTGCACCTTACATGGTTTTTGTTGTGCTTGTTTTGGTAATAGAACCAAAAAAATTGATTTTTTTTCTTTATATTCTACATTTTCCATGCTTTGTTATCCCACATCAATTTCAAACCTTCCACGTTTTAAAAGAAGATGAAAATCTTATCATGAACATACTTTTTAACATTGAATAAACCAATCAATCCCTAGGGCAAAATAGTGGAGCCCATGCATTAAACATAACTCATTAAGGGTTATTTAACAATAGGTGAATGCAAACTAAAGTGGTTCATTCTTTGTTTCACAGTGGCAATTTTTGCAAGACTCTTGTAATGGATAATATAATCTTGATTTTATTCATTAACAACTGGTTCTAAACTAACAATTTGATTATGAACACAAATTGCAACTATGTCTTGAAAATAATATATTCATTGTTAGTATTGGACTTCTAAAGTTCAAAAATATGGATTGGTCAATGACCTAGATTGTTAAGAAATTGAAGAATTCATATTGAATTCCTTTCCAACTTAATAATCTAATGACTAAGCATGTGTTGAGGATTGAAATAATAAAGTTAAATGTGAAATTTTTTTCTTTAAAACCTTGACAAAATGGTAGTTAAATGAAAATTTTAAGGGTCAAAATTGAACTTTATTTTCAAAAGTCCATCCAAAATGAATTTATTTTTATTTTTCAAAAAAATTGCACCTATTGAACATGTTTTAAAAATCTCTAGTTGGGCTTTCATTCATGTGGACTTTCCTTTTGAGGTTTGCAAATTGCATCCATCATAATAAATGACATCAACATTACATATAGTAAAGGAAGAATGAAGCTTCCCCTGAATCTGGACGGACAGTAGCTAAATATAGCAAGGACGTCGTGAAGCTTCCCCTGAATCCGGACGGACAGTAGCTAAATATAGCGAGACTTGCACATGCTAGCAGTTTAGCTTCTTGGGGAGGGAGGAAAAGGTGTAGCAAAAGAGCGGGCGCGCTCTTGAAGGGAATGGAGCAGCAGTTGTATGGCAGTAAAGGTGAAGCGCCCGGGCTTATAATAATTGCAGCCCCAACCACCCAGGCCCTGTGTTTCTCCGGGCGTCAGGACGAGGAC
>Ga0116227_10004834_pt1 | contig 28951 bp, 21 predicted proteins | sample S1TSphgellanicum_FD_89693 | JGI IMG/M metagenome (GOLD analysis project Ga0116227, IMG submission 89693) | Host-associated microbial communities from peat moss isolated from Minnesota, USA - S1T2_Fb - Sphagnum magellanicum MG | ecosystem: Host-associated > Plants > Peat moss > Unclassified...
ATTATTCCCGGTGGCCACCCCGGGGGATTTTGCTTCTAGCTCGATTCGGCGGATCGTCTTGCGATCCACACCGAGTACCCGTTCAATCTCGCGCTGGGCCTTGCCCGCGGCCAGCAACGTCTGGACCGCAATCCGCAAATTTGGCTTCAAAACGTTCACTCCCGGCCCCTTTTCCGCAGAAAAAAGGGCGCAGCGTAACGTCCCGCCGCCGCTCTCTAGCTCGGCGCCGACCGGCGCCGATTTACGGCATCAGGGTGGGGGATTTTGACCCGGCCACAGGTGGGGGAAGTTGGCCGGCCGCCGGGGGGGAGATCTCGGTCCACTGCGTTGCTTCACCGCAAGAATGCAGAGATGATTAGCCCATCCGACCCGGCCCTTTGAGCGCGCGGGGGCCGCTGACATTCGATCGATTCAAAGGCGATTAATTCCATGGTTGAATCCCGCTCCTCCGGCCGGTACCTAGCCCCAGCCCTCGTGGCCTGCGCGGTGGCCAGCGCCCCGCACGCGGCCGAATTGACCATCGATCGGCTCTTCGATGCGCCGGCGCTGTCCGGACCGACGATCGTCGGCTTGAAAGTGTCGCCGGACGGATCGCGCGTGACCTATCTACGCGGCAAGTCTGACCAGAAGGACCGCCTCGACCTCTGGGAATACAATATTCACGACGCGCAGGCGCGGCTTCTGGTCGACTCCGCCGTACTGGCACCTGGGCAGGAGAAGCTCTCGGACGAGGAGTTGGCCCGCCGCGAGCGGCGACGAACGGCCGCGCTATCCGGGATTCTGGAATATTCATTCGCCCCGTCGGGACAGGCTCTGCTGTTCCCGCTCGACGGCAATCTCTTCTACTACGATCTCACCAAACCGGCCAAGGACGCCCTCCTCGAGGTCTCGCGGTCGCCCGCCTTTGTCACCGATGCGACGGTGTCCCCGCAGGGGCACTATGTAGCCTACATACGGGACCAAAACCTCTATACCTACGATCTCGCCAAGCGAACGGAGAAGGCCCAGACGCATGATGGCGGCGGGCCGATCAAGAACGGCATGGCCGAGTTCATCGCGCAGGAGGAAATGGACCGCGCCACCGGCTACTGGTGGGCGCCCGACGATGCGCATATCGCCTTTGCCCGTGTCGACGAGACCCCCGTGAAAATCACCCAACGCTTCGAGATCGCGGCGGATAATGTCGCCACCTTTCCGCAGCGCTATCCGGCGGCCGGCGATGCCAACGTGCTGGTGCGTCTCGGCGTGCTGGACATCCACCGTGGCTCGACCACATGGATCGATCTCGGCCACGATCCTGACATCTACCTGGCCCGGGTGAACTGGTTGCCGGACGGCAAGACCATCGCCATTCAACGTGAGAGCCGCGATCAGCGCCGTCTGGACCTGTTGTTCGCCGATATTTCGACGGGCAAGACCCGCCTGGTGCTGACCGAGACCAGCGATAGCTGGATCGAACTGAACGATGAATTGACGTTCCTGAAGCGGACCCACGAGTTCATCTGGGCCTCGATGCGCGACGGCTATCGGCACCTGTATCTCTATGACTACGAAGGTCATGCCCTCAGGCAACTCACGGCCGGCAAATGGAATGTGGACGACTTTCGCGCCCGCGCCATCAAGGCGGTGGATGAAACGCATCGCATCGTCTACTTCACCGCAACCGAAACAACCCCCATCGAACGGCAATTTTACAGCACCTCGTTGGATACGGCCGACCCGCACAACGTCGCTCGAATCTCGACCGAGGACGGCCTGCACGCCGTGACCATGTCGCCCGACGCCAGTTTCTACGTCGATACCTTCAGTGACACCACCCAGCCGCCGCAGGTCAGTCTGCGCGCGCAAGACGGCAAGCTGCTCGCCTACCTGCTCGAGAATCGCTTGGACGAGCAGCATCCCGATGCCCCTTACGTCCGGGACAATTCAATCCCGGAGTTCGGAACCTTGACGGCGGCGGACGGCCAGACCCTGCACTACCGGCTGTTCAAACCACTGCATTTCGATCCGGCCAAACACTATCCGGCGATCGTGTACGTGTATGGCGGCCCCGGCGCGCAACAGGTCCTCGACGACTGGACCGGCAGTTCCTTCACCCAGATCCTGACACGCGCGGGTTACGTCGTGTTTCAACTCGATAATCGCGGCAGCGCCTTCCGCGGCACGGCGTTCCAAGCACCCATCCATGATCTGCTCGGCAACGTCGAAGTGGCCGATCAAGTACTGGGCGCTCGCTGGCTCGGGTCGCAGACCTTTGTCGACCCGCAGCGCATCGGCGTCTGGGGCTGGAGCTATGGCGGCTACATGACCCTCATGCTGATGTTCAAGGCGCCGGAGGTGTTTCGCGCCGGAGTGGCGGGAGCGCCGGTGACGGACTGGACGCTCTATGACACGCACTACACCGAACGCTACCTCGGTCGTCCCCAGGATAATGCCGCCGGCTACGCAGCGAGTTCAGTGCTGCCCTATGCAAAGGATCTGCGCGGCAAGCTCTTGGTAATTCATGGCATGGCGGACGACAATGTGCTGTTTCTCAACAGCACCAAGCTGTTCCGCAAGCTGCAAGATCTCGGTAAACCGTTCGATGTCATGGTGTACCCGGGTGCCAAGCATGGCCTCCTCCGGACACACGACGGTCGTCATGCCTACGCCACGATCTTGCGGTTCTTCAACGACGCCCTACATCCGTAGCAACCGTAACGCCCGCACCACCGGTGGAGCCGCCGGCAATAGCGCGGCGGCGGCAAAGATCTGGATGACGCGGGACTCTTGCTCCCCGCGATTCAACCACTCGCTTGTTGCAAAGCACCGTGACAGTGCTTGAACTTCTTGCCCGAGCCGCACGGACACAGCTCGTTGCGTCCCACCTTGGGCAACTCGCGGACGAAGGGCGTGGCGACCGGACCCGCCTCGCGCGGATCGGCGTCCAGCGAACCGCCGCCAGGGCCGAAGCCCACGGGTCCACCCCCGTCCGGGCCGGAGCGCTCATCGAACGAGGCACCCGCCTGGATCGGCGACACCGCGTCCGCATGCTGCAGTTGCAAGGCGCTGGCGAGCCGCCGCTGGCGTTCGAACTCCTCGCGTTCGATCTCCTCCTGGCTACGCACCTGGATCTTGGACACCGTGGTGATGGTGTCGAACTTGATGCGGTCCAACATGGCGGAGAACAGCTCGAAAGCCTCGCGCTTGTACTCCTGCTTCGGATTCTTCTGCGCGTAGCTGCGCAGATAAATACCCTGGCGCATGTAATCCATGGCCGCCAGATGCTCGCGCCAGTGCTGATCCAGGGTGCGCAACATCACCTCTTTTTCGATGTAGCGCATGACCTGCGGGCCCACGCTCGTCTCCTTCTGCGAGTAGGCCGCTTCGAGACCCGCAAGGAGCTTTGCCTTGAGCGCGGACCCCGCGCCGGCTTCCTCGGCTTGGACCCATGCCTCGATGGGCAGCGCCGTACCGAAGTCACGCTCCACGGCCTGGGCGAGTCCCGCCACATCCCATTGGTCGTCCGCGGCGCCGGCGGGTACGTACTGCTCCACCAGTTGCGCCACCACCTCCTCACGCACGCCCTTGACGGCCTCGGCGACATCGTCGGCGCTCATCAAATCGGTGCGTTGCTGGTAGATCACCCGGCGCTGATCGTTGGCGACATCGTCGTATTCCAGCAATTGCTTGCGGGCATCGAAGTTATGCTGCTCCACTCGCCGCTGCGCACGTTCGATCTGGCGCGTCAACATGCCGCTTTCGATCGCCTCGCCGGCCTTCATGCCGACCCGGGTCATGAGCGCCTTCATGCGCGTCGGATCGCCGAAGATGCGCATCAAGTTATCTTCTAGCGATAAATAGAAGCGGCTGGAACCCGGGTCGCCCTGACGGCCCGAACGGCCGCGCAATTGATTGTCGATGCGGCGCGACTCGTGCCGTTCCGTGCCGATGATGTGCAACCCGCCCGCCGCGAGCACCTGCTCGTGGCGCTGGCGCCACTCCTCGTGAATCTTCGCGAGCTCCGCCTCGTTCGGACTGTCGATGAGATCGATCTGCGTCTGCGGGCTGCCGCCGAGCACGATGTCCGTGCCGCGGCCCGCCATGTTGGTGGCCACCGTTATGGCGCCCGGCCTGCCCGCCTCGGCCACGATGTGCGCCTCACGCTCGTGCTGCTTGGCGTTCAACACCTCGTGTGGAATCTTGGCCCCCGCGAGCAGCTTCGCCAGCCGCTCCGACGTCTCGATCGAGGTGGTGCCCACCAGCACCGGCTGGCCACGCTTCACGCAATCCTCGATGTCCTCGAGAATCGCCTGAAACTTATCACCCTCCGAGAGAAACACCAGATCGGACTTGTCCTTGCGCACCATGGGCTTGTGGGTCGGGATCACCACGACTTCCAAGCCATAGATCTGCTGAAACTCGAACGCCTCGGTATCCGCCGTGCCGGTCATGCCGGACAGCTTCGAATACAGCCGGAAAAAATTCTGGAACGTGATCGACGCGACGGTCTGGTTCTCCTCGCGAACCTTGACGCCTTCCTTCGCCTCGACCGCTTGGTGCAGTCCGTCGGACCAACGCCGCCCCTGCATGGTGCGGCCGGTGAACTCGTCGACGATGATGACTTCGCCCTGCCGCACGATGTATTCGCCGTCGCGCTTGTACAAGGAGTGGGCGCGCAGCGCCGCGTTCAGATGATGCATCAAGCGGATATTCGTAGCGTCGTAGAGACTCTCGCCCTCGCGCAGCAAGCCGATCTCGGCCATCATCTCCTCGACCTTCTGATGCCCGTCCTCGGTCAACGTCGCCTGCTTGGTCTTCTCGTCGACGGCATAATCGCCCGGACCGTCCTCGGTCTTCTGCCGCACTAGCCGTGGGATCAGGGCATTGATCTTGATGTAGAGCTCGGTGCTCTCCTCGGCGGGCCCCGAGATGATGAGCGGCGTGCGCGCCTCGTCGATCAGAATGGAGTCCACTTCGTCGATGATGGCGAAGGATAACTTTCGCTGAGTGCGGTCCTCCAAGCGGAACGCCAGATTGTCCCTGAGGTAGTCGAAGCCGAATTCGTTGTTGGTGCCGTAGGTAATGTCGCAGGCATAGGCCGCGCGCTTCTCGTCCGGTGACTGGGAGTTCTTGATGACGCCCACATTCAGCCCCAGAAAACGGAACACCGGCGCCATCCAATCCGAGTCACGCTGTGCCAGGTACTCGTTGACGGTCACGACGTGCACGCCGTCGCCCGACAACGCATTCAGATAGGCGGGCAGCGTCGCCATCAAGGTCTTGCCCTCACCGGTGCGCATCTCGGCGATCTTGCCGGAATGCAGCGCCAGGCCGCCGATCAACTGCACGTCGAAATGGCGTAGCCCCAGCTTGCGGCGCGAGGCCTCGCGCACCAACGCGAAGGCCTCGGGCACCAGCTCGTCGAGCGTGGTGCCGGCCGCGAAACGCGCCTTCAACTCCTGCGTCTTGCCCGGGAACTGCTCGTCGGTCAGCGCCTGGACGCTGGCCTCAAAGCCATTGATGGCCGCAACCGTACGGCTCAGCTCCTTGACGAGTCGCTGATTACGGCTGCCGAAAACTTGCGTCAGAAACTTCCACACGAGGCTTAAGCGTCCTTGAGAAAACTGCGTATTGTACGGATAGACCGGAATGGCGGGAAATCGTTTCGAGCCGTCGACCGGAAGGGCTTCGAGAACCTTAAATCAGGTCCGGAACAGTGTGGCGACCCGTCGCCGGGCCACACTTGGCTAGGCCACCAAAGGCCGGTTTTGGGAATGGTCGGCTCGGTTAGCCTCTATCGGTCCTCGCCGATGAAGCGCAGCGGATCGACCTGAACGCCGTTTTTCAGCACCTCGAAGTGCAGATGGGGGCCGGTCGAACGGCCGGTCGACCCGATCAACGCGACCTCCTGGCCCTTGCGAACCATGTCGCCCTGTTTCACCAACAATCGCTCGCTATGGCAATAGCGGGTGGACAAGCCGTTGCCGTGATTGATCTCCACCATCTGACCGAAGCCGGGCCGATCGCCGGCGAAGGTCACCAAACCCGCCGCTACCGACGATACCTTCGTGCCCTCGGGAGCAGCAAAATCAAGGCCCTTATGGATCGCAGCGTAACCGCTGAACGGATCGGCGCGGCCGCCGAAGTAGGAGGAGATGAAGCCCTCCTCCACCGGCCGACCCTCGGGATAGACCTGCTTGTTGAGTTCGCGGGTGAGTATCAGATTTTCCAGCACGCCCAGCTGCTGTTCGCGGCTGGAAAGCTGGCTTTGGAGGTCATCGACCATGGCCGTGAGATTCGGGATTTGCGCCGGCTGGCCGTCGGCCGTCTCCGCCCCGCCGAGTGCCGGCGGATTGCCGAAATCGAACTCACCGTCGTTCAAATTCGCCATACGCGTCAAACGCTTACCCAGCGCGTCCAGGCGGATGACATTAGCGTTCATCTGACCGACACGCAGCGCCAGCGCATTGACCTTTTCCTGCAGCACCCGGCGCACATCCTCGATCTGCGCCTTCTGATCCAAGAGTTCGGCGGACCAGCTACCCAGTTGGTCGATGGGATTGGTAGCATGATGATGGGCGCCCAACCCTAAACCGATGGAGAAGGCCACCCCCACGACACTCAGCACGACGGAAAGCGCCGCGGCCACCACCAAGGGGTGTCGCAGATCCAATTGCTTCACTCGGCCCGTTTTACGGCCAACAAAAATCACGTTCATAATAATTTTCCGCTCCAGCGCCGATCACCGACACGGGATTCATGGCTCGGGGCCCAATGGCAGTAAACTATGCAGAAGAAGCTGAACCAAAACAAGGCATTCCGCACTCCTTGAACGCGCCATTACTCACGCACCGATCTAGAGCGGATGCAAAAACCTAAAAGTATCAAAGAGTTATTGAATACGGGCGGCAAGCGGCTAAGCGCCATCAAAGCCCAGGCGCAGCAGCGAACCCATGTCCAAGACCACGTTTGCGCGGCGCTGCCGGCCAAACTCGCGGCGGTCGTAGTCAGCGCCGGCATCGACCAAGGCCGACTCACGGTCGGTGTGGCAAGCGCAGCGTGGGCGGCTCGACTCCGCTACCTGACCGCGACACTACGCCAGCGCGTCAGCACGACACTGAAGGTAGACATCCAACAGGTCCGAATCAGGGTGGTGCCACGCAGCACGCTATCGCCAAACGGCCCAGCGTAAGAGATCTGGCTGGACATAATGCGTGATGACCTCACCCCCGAACGCCACCCCGTCTAGACCCACGCTGCTGGCGATCGGTCTGCTTTGCACGGGCACCTGGGCCCTGTCGCATCGCTACCTCGGTATCTTTCACGACGCGAACATCTACACGCTGCAAGCGCTGTCGCACTTATCCGGATCGTTGCGGCAGGATGTGTTCCTGAAATATGGTTCGCAGGACCGCTTTACGCTGTTCAGCCCGATCTATGCCCGAGCGATTCAGGCGCTGGGCGTCGAACCTGCGGCGGCTCTGCTCACCGGGTTGTCGCAAGCGGCGTTGATCGCGGGCGCTTTTGCCTTGGCGCGCGCGCTGATGCCTTCCTATTTCGCACTGTTCGGTGTGGCGACCTTGATAGCCCTGCCCGGCGATTACGGTGCCGATCGCATCTTCACCTGTATCGAGCCATTTCTCACGCCGCGCATGCTCGCCGAGGCGCTGACCTTGGGCGGCATCGCCGCGGCGCTGACGTCACGGCGCCTCGTCGCCGGCCTACTTATACTCCTTGCTGCACTACTTCATCCGGTGATGGCCGCCGCCGGCATCGCCACGTTGTTTTGTCTCGAGGTAGTCCCGCGGCATCCGCGCATGGCGGCCGCGCTTTGCCTGGCGGGCGTGGCCTTGATCACGCTGCTCACCCTCATCAACCCCATAGGATCGCTCGTCCAATTCGATCCGCAGTGGCTGGCTCTGATCGAGAGCCGCAGCCCCTCCCTGTTTCTCGCGAATTGGGGTCTCGACGACTGGTCACGCGCCGCGGTGCCGCTCGCCACCCTGGCGCTGGGTTCGGACGTTCTACGCAACGATAAAGCACGCACGCTATCGCGGGCCACACTCATCGCGGTGCTCGGCGGTTTCGCGCTGACGGGGATCGCCTGCGATCTGCTGCATCTGGTGCTGTTCACGCAACTGCAGCCCTGGCGCTGGGGGTGGCTGGGTACGGTGGTGGCGGCCGTGCTGCTACCGACCCTGCTCGGCACGTTATGGGTAAGAGACAGTGCGGGCAGAAGCAGCGCCCTGTCGCTGATCGCCGCATGGATATTTGCATCGAACCCATACGCCATAGCGGCGGCCACGGCCGCTGTGGCGGTGCCGGCACTCCTGCAACGTCTAAAACCCAACGAAGTGCGCTGGGTGCTATGGGGCGCCTGTGCCCTGCTCGCGATCGCCGTGGTCTGGCGAGTCGCCTCCAATCTGCAGTTTACCGATGCTCACTACCTCGATCTGCGAACCCCGCTATGGATCCGTCGCTCGATGAGCTTCGTCCACGACGGCACCGCTCCCCTTGCGCTCATGGCGCTGGTTTGGTGGCTGGGCCGGAGTCCCCATGGGCGACCGGGTATCGTCATCCTATGCTTGCTGACCGCGGCGGGCTGTTGCGCGCTGCTGCCTCAAACCTGGGCTGCGTGGACGACGCGCGACTATCCACCGCAGCGCATCGCCGACTTTGGCGCGATGCGCGCAATCATTCCCGCGGGCACGGCGGTGTTCTGGCCGGAATCGCCGGTCGCGACCTGGCTGCTGCTCGATCGGCCGAGCTATCTGTCGGGGATGCAAACCGTGGGCATGGTCTTTTCGCGCGACAGCGCGCTCGAACTGCAGCGACGCACCCGCCGACTTGCGGCGACCATCGCACCGGCCGCCTTCCTGGACTTCAACTCCGCGGGCCCGGGCCTCGAGCTATCCCCGACGCAACTCGAGCAAGCCTGCGCCAGCGGCGCCTTCGAATTCATGGTGACCGCCACCGATCTGGGGGAAGAGCCCTTGGCTGCGGTGCAATCCGCAGCCGCTCCTACAGCGAAAAAAATCCGCTTGTACCGCTGTCGAGGCTCCTAATACCTCGGCACCGTATTTTTACCGGTTGAATTGACGCTTTCTCGACTCGCCCAACGGTCCAGTGCTAAGGGCTTGGATGACTGGGTAGCCTGACGGCGACTGCTCCCCGTCGCCATCAGGCTACCCAGTCATTCAGGCCATGCGAACCGATCAGATTGACTGCGCCTCGAGCCACTAGTCCCTCACACCCTCGCCGCGGCCGCCTCCACGTACGAAATCGGCGCATCCTTCAAGCTCTCGAAGGTCACCTCCTGCCAGGCGCTGTCGGTGGCGATCAGCGTGCGCAGCAATTTGTTGTTGAGTGCATGGCCCGATTTGTAGCCACTGAACTCGCCGATGAGGCTGTGCCCGAGAAGGTAGAGATCGCCGATGGCATCGAGAATCTTGTGCTTGACGAACTCGTCCTCGTAGCGAAGACCATCCTCGTTGAGCACGCGATGATCGTCGAGCACGATGGCGTTATCCATGTTGCCGCCGAGCGCCAGATTGCGGGCGCGCAGACTCTCCAGATCGCGCATGAAACCGAAGGTACGAGCCCGGCTCACTTCGCGCAGGAACGAAGTGGTCGAGAAATCCATGGTGGCGGTTTGCGAATGCTTCTTGAACGTCGGGTGATTGAATTCGATTTCGAAATTCACCTTGAAGCCGTCGTAGGGATCGAAGCGCGCCCACTTGTCCCCATCATCGACCTGCAGGCTTTCCAAGATGCGGATGAAGCGCTTGGGCGCCTTCTGTTCCTCGATGCCCGCGGACTGCAATAGGAACACGAACGGACCCGCGCTGCCGTCCATGATCGGCACCTCCCCGGCACTGACCTCGACCAACGCATTGTCGATACCCAATCCCGCTAAAGCCGATAGCAGATGCTCGACGGTGGAAATCTTCACCTCGCCGGCGTGCAAGGTGGTGCCCATCATGGTGTCGCCGACGTTCTCGGCATGCGCCCTGATGTCGGGTCCGTCCAGATCGGTGCGGCGGAACACGATCCCGGTGTCCGCTTTCGCGGGATACAAGGTCATCAAGACCTTTTTCCCCGTGTGTAAGCCCACCCCCGTGGCACGGATTGAATTCTTCAGTGTTCTTTGATTCAACATGTAAGACCGGTACAAACCTTGGATTTCAGCCACAAAGGTATCACAGGCCGGTCGCCAGCCGACAATCGAAACAGCTCAAACCGGCGCTCGCCCGAGGCCGCGAGGACCGCGGCGAGCGCCAAACTGGAATGTCGTCTATCACACTGAACTTAATCCGCCTGGCGGCGTAAGAACGCCGGGATATCCAATAAATCCTCGGATTCCACCTCCGCCCTGAGCCCGTCGCCCACGGCCCGCTGCCGCTGCACGGTCGGCCGGTCCAGCATGGCGTAGTCGGTGGGCGCGATGGACGCCTTCGGACGCACCATCCGCATCGCCGGCGGTGCCACCACGGTGGGCGCCATCTGCTGCTGCGGCGCCAGAGCGCGCACCGCGGGCTTGCCCAGCCCGGTAGCCACCACGGTGACTCGGATCTGGTTGGACATCTCCGGATCGATGACCGTACCCACGACCACGGTGGCATCGTCCGACGCGAACTGCTTGATGACGTTGCCCACTTCCTGGAACTCGCCGATCGACAGATCCATACCCGCCGTGACGTTGACCAGGATGCCCTGAGCCCCCGCGAGATTGATGTCCTCGAGCAACGGGCTGGAGATGGCCGACTCGGCCGCTTCGCGCGCCCGATCCTCGCCGGACGCAGACCCGGATCCCATCATCGCCATGCCGGTTTCCGACATGACGGTGCGCACATCGGCGAAATCGACGTTGATCAACCCCGGCCGCGTGATGAGTTCGGCGATACCTTGCACGGCGCCCTGCAACACGGTGTTCGCCGCTTTGAAGGCATCCAGCAGCGTCGTGCTGCTGCCGAGCACCGCCAGCAATTTCTGATTCGGTATGGTGATGAGCGAGTCGACATACTTCGACAACTCGACCATGCCTTGGTCGGCGACGCGGCCCCGCTTGTTGCCCTCCATCTCGAACGGCTTCGTCACCACGGCAACCGTCAGGATGCCGAGTTCCTTCGCCACCTGCGCCACCACCGGCGCCGCACCGGTGCCGGTGCCACCGCCCATGCCCGCGGTGATAAATAACATGTCGCAGCCCTCGATGAGTTCGATGATGCGATCGCGATCCTCCATCGCCGCCTGCCGGCCCACTTCGGGGTCGGCGCCGGCGCCCAAACCCTTGGTGATGTTGCAGCCGATCTGTAGGGCGGTGCGCACCTTGCCGTGCTTGAGCGCCTGCGCGTCGGTGTTGATGCAAATGAATTCCACGCCTTCGAGGCCAGCCTGCACCATGTGCGCCACCGCATTGCCGCCGCCGCCGCCGACTCCGATCACCTTGATGACAGCGCTTTGGCTGTAAGAGTCCATCAGTTCAAACATTCCAGTTCTCCTTCATTGCGTTCATGCAATTTTTCGTGAATCAAAAACTCGTCGTGAATCAAAAATTTCCCGCAAACCACGCCTTCATCCGCTCGAATATCGATTTCATCCCGCCGCCGAGCAGCGGCGGCTCGGAGCGCCGCACATCCATCGTGCTCTTGGCATACAGCAGCAAGCCGACGCCGGTGGCGTGGATCGGATTGCTCACCACGTCGACGAGACCGCTGACGTACTGCGGCACGCCCAGGCGCACCGGCATGTGAAACACTTCTTCGGCGAGCTCGACCGCACCTTCCATCTTGGAACTGCCGCCGGTGAGTACGATGCCGGTGGCGACCGACTCCTCGAGGCCGGCGCGCCGCAGTTCGTCGCGGATCAAGCCGAACAACTCCTCGTAGCGCGGCTCGACGATCTCGGCCAGCGTCTGCCGCGCGAGACGCCGCGGCGGCCGGTCGCCGACGCTCGGCACTTCGATGGTCTCGTCGGGATTCGCGAGCTGCGACAGCGCGCACGCATACTTGATCTTGATGTCCTCGGCGTACTGCGTCGGCGTGCGCATCGACACCGCGATGTCGTTGGTGACCTGATCGCCCGCGATCGGGATCACGGCCGTGTGGCGGATCGCACCGTTGCCGAATACGGCGATGTCGGTGGTGCCGCCGCCGATGTCGACCACGCACACGCCCAGGTCCTTCTCATCCTCGGTGAGTACGGCATAGCTCGAGGCCAGCTGTTCGAGCACGATGTCGTCGACGGCGAGGCCGCAGCGCTGCACGCACTTGACGATGTTCTGCGCCGCGCTGTCGGCGCCGGTGACGATGTGCACCTTGGCCTCGAGCCGCACACCCGACATGCCGATGGGATCGCGGATGCCTTCTTGAGAGTCGATGATGTATTCCTGCGGCAGCACGTGCAGGATCTTCTGATCGGCGGGAATCGCGACGGCCTTGGCGGCGTCGATCACCCGCTCCACGTCGCCCTGCACCACCTCTTTATCCTTGATGGCGACGATGCCGTGCGAGTTGAGGCTGCGCACGTGGCTGCCGGCGATGCCGGCATAGACCGAGTGGATCTCGCATCCGGCCATGAGCTCCGCTTCCTCCACCGCACGCTGGATCGATTGCACCGTCGACTCGATGTTGACCACCACGCCCTTCTTCAGGCCGCGGGAGGGATGACTGCCGATGCCGATGATCTCCAGCGCGCCGTCTGGCTTGATCTCGCCGACGATGGCCACGACCTTGCTCGTGCCGATGTCGAGGCCCACCACCAGATTGCGGTCGGAACGTTTGGCCATGTCTAGGACTCCGCCGGTGCGGGCGTCGGCGCCTGTGCGCCGCGCCAGCCGATGGCGAAGCCATTGGAATAGCGCATGTCGACGTAGCTGACGTCGTTGAGGCGATGCGCGATCACCGACGATGCGGTATGGATGAAGCGCTCCAAGCGCTCATCGACATCGCGCCGGCCGAGCCGCACGGTCACGCCGTTGTCCAAGTCCATTTCCCACGCGCCGCGCTCATCCAGACGTAGCGCGGCGATGCGCATGCCGGCCTCGAGCATGCGGCCCTGCGTGGCCAGATAGCGCGCCGCCACCTGCGTCTCCGTGCCGTCGGGCCCGGACAGGCGCGGCAATTCCGCCGGCACGTGCGACGCCTCGCGCACGAACAACCGGCCGCGCGTGTTGAGCAGACCGGACTGACCCCAGCGCGCCGCCGCCGTCTCCTCGACCACGGTGACGTGCAGGGTGTTCGGCCAGCGGCGCTGCACGCGCGCATGATCCACCCAGGGCACCGCCTCCACCGCCCGCTGAATGGCGTCCAGATCGGCCGACATGAAGCCTTCGGTCGCGAACTGCGCCACCGCCGTCTCGATCTGTCCTGGCGACACGCGCTGAAAGCTGCCGTCGATGGAAACCACCCGGATCGGCCGGTCGAGGGCCCAGGTCGCGCCGGCCAGGCCGCCGCCGATCAGTAAACTCACGCCGGCGCGGCGCAGGGTGGCGCGCCATTCGACGATGAACTTCGGCCACTGTCGCGCCGGGCGGGCGGCGCTGGCGCGCGCCTTCATGCGATTGCGACGGGCGAGGGACTTGAGATTCATGATTTTTTCTCCCGCGAGAAGCTGGTTTCCAACACCCGCCAGCACAGCTCGGGAAAATCCATTCCCGCCTGACGCGCCGCCATCGGCACCAGGCTGTGATCGGTCATGCCGGGCGTGGTGTTGATCTCGATGAAATAGAATTGTTCGCGGTGCGGGTCGCGCATGAAGTCCACGCGGCCCCAGCCGCCGCAGCCGGTAACGCGGAACGCGGCCAGCGCCGCCGCCCGCAATCGGGTCTCGGCCTCCCCGGAGAGGCCGCTCGGGCAGTGATACTGCGTGTCGTCGCGAAAATACTTGGCCTGATAGTCGTAGAACTCGGTGGCCGGCTCGACGCGGATCGACGGCAATGCCTGGTCGTGCAATACCCCGACCGTGTATTCGGGGCCGGCGATGAACGCCTCCGCGAACACGATGGGATCCACCGCCCGCGCCTCGGCATAGGCGCGCGGCAACTGCGCCGCGGTCTTCACCTTGGTGATGCCGACGCTCGAACCTTGCGAGGCGGGCTTCACCATGAGCGGCAAACCCACGGTGGCCAAAGCGCCCGGTAGATCGTCCACGCTCGACAGCACCGCATACGGCGGTGCGACGATACCGGCGCCCACCGCCACGCGCTTGGTCTTGAGCTTGTCCATGGTGAGCGCGGAGGCGAGCACGCCGCTGCCCGTGTAAGGAATGCCCAACCATTCGAGCGCGCCTTGCATCAAACCATCCTCACCGCCCGGTCCGTGCAGGATGTTGAAGGCGCGATCGAAACCTGACGACACCAGCGACTGCACGGGGGTGTCGCGCGGATCGAACGACTGCGCCTCGATGCCGCGGCTGCGTAGCGCAGCCAGCACCGCCGTGCCGCTGATGAGCGAGATCTCCCGCTCCGAGGAATCGCCGCCCATCAGTACGGCCACTTTGCCGAAGTCCGCCGCCGCCGTGACGCGGCGGATTGCGGTTTGCGCGCTCAGCAGACTCATGCGCGTGCCTCCGACCGTCGGCGATTATCGGTTGAGTACGAGGGGATCATTACGCGTCTCCAACGATACTGACTTCGGTCTTGAGCTCGATGTGCGTCTGCAACGCCACCGTGCGCTGCACGTGCAGGATCAAGGCCTCGATGTCCGCCGCGCGCGCGGCGCCATGGTTGATGATGAAATTGGCATGCTTCTGCGACACCGAGGCGTCGCCTAAACGAAACCCCTTGAGGCCGCACTGCTCGATCAAGCGGCCGGCATGCTCGCCCGGTGGATTGATGAACACCGAACCGCAGCTCCACTCGCCGATAGGCTGGGTTTGCTTGCGCCGCTCGAGCAGCTCCTTGATGAGCGCATCGTTGATCCCCGGCTTGCGCTCGAATTCCAGGCGCGCACCGATGAACCATTCGTCGGCATGTCGCTCGACGTGGCGATAACCGACCACGTAGTCGGTGGCCGGCCGCGTACTGCGCACGCCGCGCCGGTCGATCACGTCGACGTCGATCACATGACGCCACGTCTCGCCGTCCCACGCGCCGGCATTCATCGCGAGCGCGCCGCCGAGGGTGCCCGGAATGCCGGCGAAGAATTCGGCGGGCCCCAGACCCCACTTCACGCACTGCCTGGCGAGCTTCGCGCACGGCACGCCGGCCTGCGCCTGGATGCGCGTCGCACTGACCCGCTCGAGGCCGCCCAGCGTGCCGTTCATCGACACCACCGCACCGCGTATGCCACCGTCGCGCACCAGCAGATTGCTGCCGAGACCGATCCACAGCAACGGCATCGTCGGCGGCAAGTGCCGCAGAAACGCCGCCAGGTCCGCAACGTCGCGCGGCGTGAAAAACAGGTCGGCCGGCCCGCCGGCATGCCACGACGTGTACTTCGACATGGGTGCGTCGAACACGACACGGGCGCTGAATTCCGGCGCGATACGCAGTGTGGCCATGGGCACCGAGTCGCTCATGGACCCGCCGCCGCGAAACGGGCTTTCAATTCCTGCGCCACATCGCCCATGTTGCCGGCACCCATGGTGAGCACCACGTCGCCATCGCGCAGCACACCGCGCAACGACTCCGCCAGCTCGTCGATGCGTTCGACGAACACCGGCTCCACCACGCCGCGCGAGCGCACCGCACGGCAGATGGCGCGCCCATCCGCTCCGGCGATCGGCGCTTCGCCCGCCGCGTACACTTCGGTCACCAGCAATACGTCGCAATCGCTCAAAGTGCGCGCGAAATCGTCCAACAGGTCGCGCGTGCGCGTATAGCGATGCGGCTGAAACGCCAGCACCAGCCGGCGCGACGGCCAGCCCTGACGCACCGCCTCCAGCGTCGCCGCCACCTCGGTGGGATGATGACCGTAGTCGTCGACGATCGCCGCGCGGCCGCCCGGCCAGTGGATTTCGCCGAGCTGCTGCAAGCGCCGTTCGATGCCCTGAAAATTAGCCAGCGCCTTCTGGATGGCCGCATCGGCGATCCCGAGCTCGGTGGCCACCGCGACCGCCGCCAGAGAGTTGAGTACATTGTGCCGCCCGGGCAGGTTGATGGTCACGGCCAGCGGCGCATGTCCCGCACGCGTCGCGTCGTAACGCGAGCGCAGACCGTCGCGTACCACATTGACGGCGCGAATGTCGGCGCCGTCGTCGAAGCCGTAGGTGACGAAGGGTCGCGCCACGTCCTCGAGAATGTTCTGCACGTGGTAATCGTCCACGCACAACACCGCCAGACCGTAGAACGGCAGATTGTGCAGGAACTCCACGAAACTCTGCTTGAGCCGCGAGAAGTCGCCGTCGTGCGTGGCGAGGTGGTCGTTGTCGATGTTGGTGACGATGGAAATCATCGGCTGCAGGTGCATGAACGACGCATCGCTCTCGTCCGCTTCGGCGACCAGGTAGCGCCCGGCGCCGAGACGCGCATTGCTGTCGGCGCTCTTCAAGCGTCCGCCGATCACGAACGTGGGGTCGAGACCGCCCTCGGCGAGCACGCTCGCCACCAGGCTGGTGGTGGTGGTTTTGCCATGCGTGCCGGCCACCGCCACGGAGTAGCGGAAGCGCATCAACTCACCCAGCATCTCTGCGCGCGGCACCACCGGAATGCGCTTCGCCAGCGCCGCGGCCACCTCGGGGTTGCTGCGATTGACCGCGCTCGACACCACCACCACGTCCGCGTGGCCCAAGTGCCCGGCCGCATGGCCGAGGAAAATCCTGGCCCCGAGCCGCGCCAGCCGCTGGGTGACCGAGTTCGCCTTGAGGTCCGAGCCCTGCACTTCGTAACCCAGATTCAGCAACACCTCGGCGATGCCGCCCATGCCGCTGCCGCCGATACCGACCAAGTGGATGAGGTGAATGCGGCGCATCCGGTCGCTCATCGTGTTACTCATGCTGCGGCTCCCGCCGCCATGCACTGGTCCGCGACCTGCGCGGCCGCATCGATGACCCGCGCGCCGCGCGCCGCCTGCGCCATCGCGAGCAGACGCGCCCGATCCCCGAGCAGCTCGACGATGCACGCACGCAGCGTCTCCACCGTCATGTCGCGTTCCTGCAGCACGCGGCCGGCGCCGACGTGCACCAGCGCGTCGGCATTCTTGGTCTGATGATCGTCGGTGGCCGAGGGGAACGGCACCAGCAGCGCGCCCAAGCCCGCCGCCTGCAATTCGGCGATGGTCATGGCGCCGGCGCGGCACACCGCGAGATCGGCCCACGCATAGGCGCCCGCCATGTCGTCGATGAAGGCCGTCACCTCCGCCTCCACCTGCGCCGTTCGGTAAGCAGCGAGCGCCGCATCGATGCCGCGCGCACCCGCCTGATGCCGCACCCGCGGCCGCGACTCGGGGGCGATGCGCGCCAAGGCCTGCGGCACCAGGGCATTCAAGCGCTGCGCGCCCAGGCTGCCGCCGAACACCAACAGGCGCGCCGGGCCGCTGCGCGCCGCGAAACGCTGCGCGGGCTCGGGAATCGCGGCGATATCGGCGCGCACCGGATTACCCACGGTGCGCGCCCGCACTCCGGCGGCGAAGCTATCGGGAAAGGCCTGCAGCACCGAACCCGCCACACGCGCCAGCCACCGATTGGTCAACCCCGGAATCGCGTTCTGTTCATGGATCAGCAAGGGGATGCGCATCAGCCACGCGGCGATACCGCCCGGCCCGCTCACGTAACCGCCCGCACCCAGCACCGCGCGTGGCCGCACGCGGCGTAGCACCCGCATCGCCTGCCACACCGCGCGCGCGATGCGCAGCGGCGCCAGCGCCAGGGTGGCAAAACCCTTGCCGCGGATACCCCCGACCCGCAGCCACTCGATCGGAAAGCCGTTCGCCGGCACGAGCCTCGATTCCATGCTCGCGGGCACGCCCAGCCACACCACCGGCACGCCTCGCTCGCGCAGCACGTTGGCCACCGCCAACGCCGGAAACACATGCCCGCCGGTACCGCCCGCCATGATGAGCACCGGCGCCGAGCGCGCTGCCGCTTCGGCCGAGGAGGTGCCAGCTGCCGTTGTCGTTGTCGTCGACACTAGCGAGCACCCCCCGGCACACGCATCACGGCCGAGCGTGAGGTGCACTTCACCTCGTGATAAATGCGCAGCACCACACCAAGCCAGCCCAAGCTCACGATCAGGCTGCTGCGGCCATAGCTCAACAGCGGCAGAGTCAACCCCTTGGTGGGCAGCACCCCCATGTTGACGCCGATGTTGACGAGGGCCTGCAAACCCAGCCACATGCCGAACGCCAGCGCCAGGTACGACTGAAATTTCAGACCCGCGGCGGCGGCCATGCGCGAAATCTGCAAGGCGCGCCACACCAAGGCGATGAACAGGCCGATCACACCGATCACGCCCACCAGTCCCAGTTCTTCGGCCAGTACCGCGAACACGAAATCGGTGTGCGCCTCCGGCAGATAGAATAATTTTTGAATGCTGCTGCCGAGACCGACGCCGAACCAGCCGCCGCGGCCGATGGCGATCAGCGATTGCGTGAGCTGGAAGCCGCCGTTGAATGGATCCTCCCAGGGATGCAGAAATCCGGTGAGGCGCTTCAATCGATACGGAGTCATCACCGCCAGCAGAGCGAACGCCACGGCCACCAACGACAGCAACGAAAACACATAGCGCAGGCGCGCACCCGCAACGAACAGCACCGCGAAACCCGTGGCAAACAACACCGTGGTCGCGCCGAAATCGGGCTCCACCAGCAACAGCGCGCCGGCGACGATCAACAAGCCGACGGGGCGCATCAGCCCGGCGAAGGTCTGTTCCAATTCCGCTCGCTTGCGCACGCAGTAGCTGCATACCCAGGTCAGGATCAGTACCTTGGCCAGTTCCGACACCTGGAAATTCATGGGACCGATGCGCATCCAGCGGCGCGCGCCGTTGATCTTCGCACCAAGACCCGGGATCAGCACGAGCAGGAGCAGCGTCAAGCCGATCACCAACAAGGCCAGGCTGTACCGGTCCCAGACCTCGGCCGGCACGCGGGTCACCGCCCATGCCAGTGCGAGACCGCAGCCGCCGAATACGAATTGCCGCTCCAGGAAATAGAACGGATCGCCCATCTCCTTGGCGGCCACCGCCATCGACGCCGAGGTCACCATGACCAGCCCGACCAACAGCAGCGCCGCCACCAAGCCCAGCGTGACGAGGTCCCACGCGAACGGCATGCGCTCGCGCGCCCGCACTCCATAACCCATGGTGGTGGCGTTCACGGCTGACGCTCCCCGGGCGCGCCGACCGCAGCGGGACCAGGCGCCATTGCGCGCACCGCCGCCGCGAAGACATCGCCACGTTCCGCATAGTCGCGAAACATGTCGAGACTGGCGCACGCGGGCGACAACAGCACCGTATCGCCGGGCAGCGCCGCGCGCGCCGCCGCCGCCACCGCATCGGCCAGCGTCGCCACCCGTTCGGTGACACAGACGCCCGCGAGCGCGGCGGCCAGCGCCGGCGCATCCTTGCCGATCAACACCACGCGCCGCACCTTGCCGGCGAAGGCGGCGGCCAGCGGCGCAAAGTCTTGACCCTTACCTTCGCCGCCCGCGATCACGATCAACGGTCCGTCCATGCCATCCACCGCCGCGAGCGTCGCACCCACGTTGGTGCCCTTCGAGTCATCGACGTAGCGCACCCCCGCGATGTCGGCCACCCAGGCCGAGCGATGCGCCAAACCCGGAAACGCTTCGAGCGCCGCGAGCATGGCGGCCAGCGGCAATCCGGCCGCCTCGCCCAACGCCAGCGCCGCCAGAGCGTTCGCCGCATTGTGCAGCCCGCTGATTTTCAGGTGCGCCGTGTCGAGCAGCGCTGCGCCATGCCGCGCGAGCCACGTGCGCCCCTCGCGTCTGATCAAGGCATAGTCGGCATCCGCACGCTGCGTTGAAAATGTCTTGATGACGGGCGCCGCAGGACTACCGCGCTCATCCCGCGCCGACGCATCGCCGGCCGACACTCCCATCCTCGCCGCGGCGCCATGCCCGGCTTTTTGCGCGGCCGCACCCGCCATCTTCGCCACCCGGGGATCATCCACGTTGAGCACCACCGTCGCGGCGTGCGCGTAGATGCGCGCCTTGGCACCCGCGTAGGCCTCCACGGTGGCGTAGCGGTCCATGTGATCGGCCGTGACATTGAGCACCACCGCCGCCGCGAGCTCGAGCGACGACGTGGTCTCGAGCTGGAAGCTCGACAGCTCCAGCACGTACAGGTCCGGTGTCGGCTGCTCCAACAGATCGAGCGCGGGCACCCCGAGATTGCCGCCGGCCAGCACCTTGAGGCCGGCCGCGCTCGCCATGCTCGCCACCAAGCTGGTCACGGTGCTCTTGCCGTTGGTACCGGTGATGCCGATCACGGGCGTCCGCACCGCGCGCGCGAACAGTTCTACATCGCCCAGCACCTCGATGCCGCGCGCCCGCGCCGCCCGCGCGATCGGCTCCTCGAGCGAGACGCCGGGCGAGATCAACAGCTGCGACGCCTGGTCCAACAGCGACACATCGAATCCGCCCAGCCGCAGATCCACGATCTGCGCAAGCGGCCCGATTTCCTGGAGGCCCGGCGGCGCGCGGCGCGAGTCGGTGGCCGCCACCTCGATGCCGCGCTTGGCCAGATATCGCACACACGAGGCGCCCGTCTTGCCGAGTCCTACCACGACGGTTCCCATCAGCGGATCTTCAATGTTGCAAGACCCGCCAGCACCAGCAGGAAGCTCACGATCCAAAATCGCACGATCACCTTGGGCTCTGCCCAACCCTTGAGCTCGAAGTGATGGTGCAGCGGCGCCATACGAAAAATACGTTTGCCAGTGAGCTTGAACGAGGCCACCTGCATGATCACCGAGACGGTCTCGAGCACGAACACGCCGCCCATCACGAACAGCACGATTTCCTGCCGCACCATCACCGCCATCGTGCCGAGCGCGGCACCGATGGCCAGCGCGCCCACGTCGCCCATGAACACTTCGGCCGGGTAGGCGTTGAACCACAAAAAGCCCAGGCCCGCGCCCGTCAGCGTCGCGCCGACGATCAACAGCTCCCCCACGCCGACGATGTAGGGAATCTGTAGGTAGGTCGCGAATTTGATATTGCCCGTGGTGTAGGCGAACACGCCCAACGCGGTCGCCACCATCACCGCCGGCATGATGGCGAGTCCGTCCAATCCATCGGTGAGATTCACCGCATTGCTGGTGCCGACGATGACGAGATAGGCATAGGCGACGAATCCCACCGTGGTCATGGGTAGCGCCACGGTCTTGAAGAACGGCACGTACAGCGTGGTTTCCGCCGCGGTCTGATGCAGCCCATGCAGGATCGCGGCCGCGGCCAAGGCCACCACCGACTGCGCCAGATACTTGTAGCGCGCCGCCAAGCCCTTGGAATTTCCCACCACCAATTTCAAGTAATCGTCGTAAAAGCCGATCGCGCCGAAGCACAGCGTGGTGATGACGAGGATCCAGACGAAGCGGCTCGACAGGTCCGCCCAGAGCAACGTGCCGATCACCATCGCCGTCAGGATCAATCCCCCGCCCATGGTCGGGGTGCCGGATTTCTTCAGGTGCGTCTGCGGGCCGTCCTTGCGCACCTGCTGACCGATCTGATAGCGCGCGAGTTGCTCGATCATGCGCGGACCGATGAACAGCGTGATCGCGAGCGTGGTGATGGCCGCCAGAATGGCGCGCAGCGTCAGGTACTGGAACACATGAAAGCCGCTGTAGTACTTGGCGAGATACTCGAACAGGTAGATCAGCATGACGAGTGCAGCTCCCCCGCCGTCAGCGCCTGCACCACCCGTTCCAGGCGATTCACCCGCGAGCCCTTCACCAGCACGGTCACCCCGGGGGCAAGTTCCGCTCGCACCCGCGCGCCCAACGCCGCGGCATCGGCGAACCATTCGCCGCCCGCGCCGAAGCTATCCACCGCATGCGCCGTCTGCGCGCCCATCGCGAACAAGCGCCGCACGCCGCAGTCGCGCGCCAAGGCACCCATCTCGGCATGACTGCCCTGCGCGTGGTCACCGAGTTCCGCCATCTCGCCGAGCACCAGCCATCTGCTGCCCGACAACGTCCGCAGCAGCTCGAGACCCACCCGCACCGAACTCGGATTCGCATTGTAGGAATCGTCGATGATCCAGCTGCCGCGTGCACCGGCCTTGAGCTGCAAGCGTCCCGCGACCGGCCGAAAATCCGCGAGCCCGGCCACGATATCCTCGAGCGAGGCGCCCGCCGCACTGGCCGCCGCGGCCGCCGCCAGCGCGTTCACCACATTGTGCGCACCACCGGCCTTGAGCAGCACCCGGCATTCGCCCAACGGGCACTCGAGCACGAAGCGAGTCACGAACTCACCCTGTTCGATGGTCTGCGCGAGATCCGTCGCGGTGAAGTCGGCGCGACTCCCGTCCGGCCGCGGCCTCACCCCGAAGGTGAGCACACGCGTTGCACCCGCGACGCCATGCCAGTAAGCCGCGTACGCGTCGTCCGCATTGATGATGGCGGTGGCGCCCGCCGCCAGGCCCGCCACCATCTCACCCTCGCCTTGCGCAACGCCGTCGAGATCGCCGAAACCTTCCAAGTGCTCCGCGCCGGCATTGGTGATGAGTCCCACCGTGGGCACCGCGAGCGGCACCAGTTCCGCCACGTCGCCGATGCGGTTCGCGCCCATCTCCACCACCGCACTGCGATGCGTCGACTCCAGACGCAGCAACGTCAGCGGCACACCGATGTGATTGTTGAGATTGCCAAGCGTCGCCAGACACGGACCGCGCCGCGACAGGATGGCCGCGATCATTTCCTTCGCGGTGGTCTTGCCGTTGCTGCCGGCGACCGCCACGAGCGGAAGATCGAAGCTCGCACGCCACGCCTGACCCAGCGTTTGCAGCGCCCGCAGCGCATCCCGCACGATGATCTGCGGCAATGCCAACGGCAACGCCCGCTCCACCAAGGCCGCCGCCGCGCCGCGCGCGGCCGCGCCCGCGACGAATTCATGGCCGTCGAAATTCGGCCCGCGCAGCGCCACGAACAATGACTCAGGGGGAAGCGTGCGGCTGTCGGTGGAGACTTCCCCGAACGCAATGCTCTCACCGCGCAGCTCACCGCCGACCGCGCGCGCCGCATCCAACAGGGTGCGCTGCATGCCGTGCACCGCACCGCCGTCACGCCGCATCCCGAGGCCGCGGTCCGTCATGCCGTGGTCCCCGCGGTTGCGTCGCGCGCCGTTGCGCCGTGCCCGATCGAGCTGCCACACCGCATCACGCTGCGACTCCGAGGTACCGCTGCGCTTCCGCCCGGTCGCTGAAGCTGCGCCGCGCAGCGCCGTAAATCTGATACTCCTCGTGGCCCTTGCCAGCGATCAACACCACGTCGCCGACCACCGCCATGCCAAGCGCCGCCGCGATTGCCGCGCCCCGATCGTGTATCACCCGCGGCTGGTGTTTGGCTATACCGCCTACGATCGCGCGCGTGATCTGCTCAGGGTCCTCCGACCGCGGATTATCGTCGGTGACGATGATTTCATCCGCACTCTCATCCGCAATGGCACCCATCAGGGGACGCTTGCCGGGATCGCGATCGCCGCCGCAACCGAACACACACCACAGCGCCCCGCGGCAATGCTCGCGCAGCGCAGCCAACGCCTTGAGCAGCGCATCCGGCGTGTGCGCGTAGTCCACCACCGCCACCGGCTTGTCGCGCAGCGGCGCCTCGATCACTTCCATACGTCCCGGCGGCGCCTTGCAGCACGCCAGTGCGGCCGCTGCATCGTCGAGCGACACGCCCAGCGCCAGCAAACAGCCGAGCACCACCACCGCGTTCTCCGCGTTGAAGCGGCCCAGCAACTGCGTCCGCACCTCGCAGGTGCCGAGGCTGCCGCCGATACGCAGCGACAAGCCCGCAAAGTCCAGCACCACCTCGGTCGCGCACAACGATCGCTCCGCCAACCACCCCGAATCGCAGACCCCCACCCAGACCGCGGTCAAAGCAGCCCGCCCGCCATAACCCGATGCCATCGCACGGCCGAACTCATCGCCGATGTTGACGATGGCATGCTGCAGTCCGTCGACAGCGAACAGGCGTGCCTTGGCGGCGCCGTAAGCCTCCATCGACCCGTGGTCATCCAGATGATCGCGCGTCAAATTGGTGAACGCGGCGCTATGAAACCGCACTCCGTCGACACGCCCCTGATCGAGCGCAATAGAAGACACCTCCATCGCCACGTCATGCACGCCGGCGGCCCGCAGCGCCGCGAGCCGGCGATGCACGGTGATCACATCCTCCGTGGTGAGGCTCGCTGACTCGAGCGCGCCGATGCGTCCCCACCCGACGGTGCCCATGTAGGCCGCGTTGCCGTGCAGACGCTCCAGGCATTGCGTGAGCAGGTAGGCGCTGGTCGTCTTGCCGTTGGTGCCGGTGATGCCGACGATGCGCAGATGCGCGGACGGCCAACCGAAGAAGCGATCCGCGATTCGCCCCAGCAAACCGCGTAGGCCGCTGACCGGCGCCGTGAACACGGCAGCGGATGGCGCGGGGCCGGACGATGCAGCGCCAGAGGACACTTCGCCGGACGGCACCGCGGCGGGCCACTCATGGCCAGCGCTCTCCGCCGGATCCCACAACACGACGCTCGCGCCGCGCGCCGCGGCCTCCGCCGCGAACTCGAGGCCATGCGCGCGCGCGCCGCTCAGGGCGAAGAACAGACTCCCGGCGCGCACCGCCCGACTATCCAGCGTCAGATCCTGCACCCGCGCCGTGGTCTGCGGCACCGTCGCGATGCCATCGAGCAACCACATCAGCGAGACCTCGGTGGTAGCGGCGCTCATTGCGCGTTCGCCTGCACCAGCGTCGCCGCCGGTACGTTCTGTAAATCGTCCGGTGGCACGTCCATGAGCCGCAGCGCGCCCGACATGACGCTCGAGAACACCGGCGCCGCCTCCGTGCCGCCCTGGGCCAGAATACCCATCTGGCGCACGTCCCGGCTCGGCTCGTCGATCACCACCACGGTGGCGATTCTGGGATGCGAGGCCGGCACCAAGCCGGCGAATACCGCCATGATCTTATCGGTGGAATAGCCGCCCGCGATCGATTTGAACGCCGTCCCCGTCTTGCCCGAGACGCGATACCCGACCACCGCCGCGCGCGTTGCGGTACCGCCCTTCTCGACCACCTGTTCCATCAACTGCACCAGCTCGTGCGCCACCTTGGGATCGATCACCTGCTCGCCCGGCACGGGTCCCGACACGCGCTCGAAGGTGATGGGGCGTCGGATGCCGCCCGCGCCGATGGTGGCGTAGGCATGCGCGAGCTGCAGCGGCGTCACCGACAGCCCATAGCCATGGGACAGGGTGGCGATGCCGACCGGACGCCAGTGGGTGTAATTCGACAGCATGCCCGCCGATTCGCCGGGGAAGCCACTGCCCGTCACCTGGCCCAGCCCTAAGGCGGTAAGGGTGTCGTAAATCTGCTCGGGCTTGAGCGACAGCGCCACCTTCGCGGTACCGACGTTGCTCGACTTGGCGAGTATGGTGCCGAGATCGACCACGCCGAGATTGCTCTCGTCCTCTTCGATCTTGTTGCCGACTTTGAAGAAGCCCGGCGACGTGTCGACCACGCTGTCCGGCCGGTACTGCCCGGAGGCCAGCGCCGCCGCGATGATGAAGGGCTTGACGCTCGAACCCGGTTCGAAGATATCCGTCGCCGCGCGATTGCGATACAGACCGGGTTTCAACTGTTCGCGGTCGTTGGGGTTGTACGACGGCTGATCCACCATCGCCAGCACCTCGCCCGTGTCGACGTCGATCACGATGACCGAACCCGCCTGCGCCCGATACTCCTGCATCGCCGACTTCAGCTCGCGATACGCCAGATATTGGATGCGCAGATCGATGCTGGTGACCAGGTCGCGACCCGGGCGCGGCGCGCTGATGCTCTCGATATTCTCCACATGGCGGCCGTACAGATCCTGGATGATCCGCTTCGCGCCGTCTTTGCCGTTCAGGTCTTGATCGAAACCCAGCTCCAAGCCTTCCTGACCCCGATCGTCCACCGTGGTGAAGCCGACCACATGACCCGCCACTTCGCCCGCCGGATAGTAGCGACGGTATTCGCGCAGCAGATTCACGCCCGGAATGCCCAGCGCCTTGACGTGCGCGGCCTGCTCCGGCGGCATGTGCCGCTCCAGGTAGAGGAACTCGCGGTCGAGGTTGCTGGTGATGCGCCGTGCCAGAAACTGCGGATCGAGTTGCAACGCCTTGGCGAGCTTCGGTAGCTCATCGATGTTGTCGTTGAGTTCCTGGGGATTGACCCACACGCTGTCCACCGGCGTGCTGACCGCCAACGGTTCGCCCGAGCGATCGGTGATCGCGCCGCGATGCGCGGCGATCTTGACCACGCGCATGGCGCGATCCTCGCCCTGCTTGGCGAGAAAGCGATGCTCGAGCAACTGCAGCTCCACCGCGCGCGCGCCAAGCCCCAGCGCGCCGAGACACACCAACCCCAGCATCGCGGCGGAACGCCAGCGATAGCTCTTGGCCTGCGCGTCGTTTTCGCTGGAGCGCGGCTTCATGGTCAGCCGCGGCTTCACGGCCGCACGATCCGCACGTCGCGGGTTTGCGGCAGGCTCATCTGCAGCTTGGCGTTCGCCACCCGCTCGACGAAGGCGTGCGAGGACCAGTAGCTCTGCTCGAGCTGCAGCCGGCCCCACTCGATCTCCAGCGAATCCCGCTCGGCGTTGAGCTTCTCCAGTTGCACGAACAGGGCGCGCGCCTCGTGCCGCGCGTAGATCACCTGCATGGCGGAGCCCAGCACGGCGAGCCAGAGCAAAGGCAGCAGCACGGGCATGATGAAGCGGGTCTTCATGCGGCGAGCTCCTCGCTCACGCGTTCGGCCACGCGCAGCCGCGCGCTGCGGGCGCGTGGATTGCGCGCGGTTTCCGCCTCGTCGGCCTCGATCGATTTGCCCACCAGACGCAGCGTCGGCCGCGCGTGCGCCGGCACGAACGGCAAACCCGCATAGACGGGATCGGTGGAAGAATGGCGGCGCATGAACTGCTTCACGATGCGATCTTCCAGCGAATGAAAACTGATCACCGCGAGGCGCCCACGCGGCGCCAGACGCTCGAATGCCGCCGTCAGCGCCGTCTCGAGTTCGTCGAGTTCGCGGTTCACGTGAATGCGCAGTGCCTGAAATACCCGCGTCGCCGGATGCTTGTGACGGCCCCGGCCGTCCACCGCTTTGACACGCGCCACACGCGCGATCATCTCCGCCAGCTGCAGCGTGCGCTCGAACGGCCGCGTGACGCGATCCGCCACGATGGCGCGCGCGATACGCGGCGCCTGGCGCTCCTCGCCGAATTCACGGAATATGCGGATGAGTTCCGCTTCCGAAGCCTGGTTGACCACTTCGGCAGCGCTCACCCCCTCGCCCGGGTTCATACGCATGTCCAAGGGCCCATCCCGCATGAAGCTGAAGCCGCGCGACGCATCGTCGAGCTGCGGCGAAGACACGCCCAAGTCGAATAGAATCCCATCGAATTTGAGACCGGGCTCGAGCGCATCGGCGCACGCGCCGAGCGCGGAGAAGGGAGCGAGAAACACCGAGACCCGCGTATCCGCCGCGAAGCGCGCCTTCGCTTCCGCGACGGCCACCGGATCCCGGTCGAGGCACAACAACCGTCCGTCAGCGATGAGCTTCTCCAATATCGCCCCTGCATGTCCGCCCCGCCCAAAAGTGGCGTCCATGTAGATGCCACTCGTCCTGATATTCAGGGCGGCCAGTACCTGCGCTAACAGTACCGGCTCGTGCCCAGTTTCCGTCTCGCCCATCGAATGCCGGCTAGATCGACAAGGTGTTGAAATCGACGGGAAGATCAGCGGTGCTCGCGTCGCTCGAGATCCACTCCCCGCAACGCGTGTTCCAGCGCGCCTCATCCCATAATTCGAATCGCACTCCCTGACCGAGCAACACGGCATCCCGCGTGAGAAAAGCAAACTCACGCAAATTGGCAGGCAGTAGGATTCGTCCATGGCTGTCGAGATCCAACTCGGTCGCATTGCCGACCATCATTTGCTGCAGCTGCCGCGCATGCACGTTCATCGTCGGCAGCTTCATCAGTTTGCGTTCGATCTCTTCCCAATCAGGGTAGGGGTAAATGAGCAAACACTGCGTCTTGTCGACCGTGACCACCAATTTCCCGCCGCAACGCTCTTCCAGCCGCTCCCGATACCGGGTGGGCATCACCATCCGGCCTTTCGCATCGAGAGTTAATGGATTGGAACCCCTGAACATGACCTAAGATGGGCCTCATGACCCACTCTCTCCCACATTTTCCCACCGGAGACCATAATAGGGAGCGCAGCGCTTCCATGTCAACGACTTAAGTTAAAAAAAACTTGGGGCAACAGTGACTTAGGTCACACTTCGTCCGTGACTACGAACCGCGAGGCATGACTCTGTTTTGAATCAATCTGTTAGCGCGTATTTGTGATGAGCGGCGCATGTCGAGGCGGCATCGCAACGCCGAATTCCACCCCTACGCCAAAAGACCGCCGGAGTCAGGCTCGATTTCCCACGGTTCAATGCTTTTCCGGCGTTTTTATGTAGTCCGGAAGAGAAGCGAGAGGGTGAGTACCTCGGGACGCTGGATTTGACCGTTTTACTTGGCCCAGATGGGAAGGAGTCGGCCGTTAAGCCGGGTTCTGTCGTGGGCAGTCATTCCTCTGGGATGCGCGTCGCCGCGCACCTCTAGCGACCTACCCGGAAGCCTGTATGTGGGCCACACACTGCAGCCAAAGCGCTGCTTGCCTCCCTATTTGGTCTTGCTTCAGGTGGGGTTTGCCGTGCCACTGATGTTGCCACCAGCGCGGTGCGCTCTTACCGCACCATTTCACCCTTACCGGCACCGCTTGCGCGGCACGTAGGCGGTATCTTTCTGTTGCACTTTCCGTAGGCTC